>Ga0335398_10000260_pt1 | contig 91381 bp, 89 predicted proteins | sample BON03_FD_205742 | JGI IMG/M metagenome (GOLD analysis project Ga0335398, IMG submission 205742) | Freshwater microbial communities from Lake Bonney liftoff mats and glacier meltwater in Antarctica - BON-03 (spades assembly) (version 2) | ecosystem: Environmental > Aquatic > Freshwater > Ice >... | reverse complement strand
CCTGCAATGAAGAATCCGATATTCCAGTGACTCCTAACGGCAAGATCTCGTTGAAGGTCGCTGATCTTATTTGTATCCATATTTCCTTGTCACATTGAACTGTTGGTTTGGCGCCGGGCCGTATAACAGTCTGTTAATGAGGTCTTCGACCTCATAATTATAATTAGCAAGTACGCTTTATAGATCGGCCCTATCCTATTAAAACTTAGCATCTCACTGATTAGCCTATTCTTTTAAATGTCGCTTGGCCTCTATGGCTGGATAGAGAGTATTGTGCTCTTTAGAAGCGCTGCTATGCTTGGTTAAGCAGGCATTGAACTTTCAAGGATGAAGGTATTCATGAGAACGAAATCTCCCTTTCTGCAATCCGTCGAGTCATTCATGCGGGTTCGCAATTATAGTGAACGCACTATCGATGCGTATCTGTACTGGTGTAAATGTTTCATAGTGTTCTGCGGAAAGCAACATCCCCGGGTGGATCGCCCCCTCAAAATACGACCCGGCTGCCGGATTGGAACCGTACTGGATGGGTTCTGATAATTCTTGAGAAAAAACATCAGGAATCGAGTCGCACTAAAGACCGAAAGCAGCTATATATACAACGAGAACTGATTTTCCTGATCATCGTTTTAATCTCCTTGTGTGAACAACCGGCGTATCTGTGTAAAAAGCGGCAGCTATCCTTGCCGGGTTCGATGCTCTCTCCATGACGCCTAACGTTGCCGATCGGCCGGAATTACAAGCTCTTTGATTCGAGTACTTACCAGTATGTAAAGGTTTACGAATACTATACCGATGCGCATTGGGACTCTATCGCGGAAGTTAATGCTGTTAAGACTGACTACGTGTCAAAAAAATAAAAGCTTATGAGAACAAAGTACGCTAAGCAGCCTTCTCTCCCGCTGTCGTAAATGACATCTCAACCCCCGTAACTACCCACCCCCCAACCTCCCCAGCAAATAAACCACCTGCATCGCGCTGATTCTTGCCTGCTGATTCAAATTCGAGCCACCGTGACCGCCTTCGGCATCTTCGAAGTAGATTACCTCGTGGCCCTGGTCGATCATGCGGGCGGCCATCTTGCGGGCGTGGCCGGGGTGGACGCGGTCGTCTTTGGGGTTGGTCCAAAGAAAGACTTCTGGATACGTTGCGTCGGGGGAGACGCGCTGGTAGGGGGAGTACTGGGAGATGAAGGCGTGGTGTTCTGGAATGTCCGGGTTGCCGTATTCGGCCATCCAGCTGGCTCCGGCGAGGAGCTTGTGGTAGCGCAGCATGTCGATGAGGGGGACGGCGCTGATGACGGCGTTGAACAGGTCGGGGCGTTGCACCATGACGGCGGTGGTGAGCAGGCCGCCATTGCTGCCGCCGCGGATGCCGAGGTGGGCTGGGCTGGTGAGGCCGGTGGCGATCAGGTCTTCGGCGACGGCGATGAAGTCATCGAAGACGCGCTGGCGGTTTTCGAGAAGCGCGGATTGATGCCATTGCGGGCCGTATTCGCCGCCGCCGCGAATGTTGGCGAGCACAAAGCTGCCGCCTCGGGTGAGCCAGACCTGGTCGAGTGCGGACATATAAGAGGGGGTGCGAGACAACTGGAACCCACCGTAAGCGGTCATTTCAGTGGGGGTGCTGCCGTCCATGGGGATGTTGGCGGAGCGGACGACGAAATACGGAACGCGGGTACCGTCGGCGCTGGTGGCGAATCTTTGTTCGGCGACATAGCCGCTGGCATCGAAGCGTGGCTTGAGCGCCATTATTGCCTGGGGTTCCTGATCGTCTTCAATCAGGTAAAGCGTGCTGGGGATCAGAAAGCTCTGGTAGGTGAGCATCACCGAATCGCTGTAATTGTCGGTGGTAACAATCTGCACGGCGCCGTTATCGGGCAGGCTTATGCGGGCGAGGTTCCAGCCTTGGTCTGCGGTGCGTGCTTGCAGCAGGATGCCGTTGACGTCTTTCAGGGCGGATATATAGAGTGACTCGCTGCTGATCGACACGGTGTTAATCGCGTCGATTTCTGCGCTGGCGGCGGGGTCTATGATGGTCCGTACATTGATCGCGGTGCCGGTGCTCACACTTTGCATCAGATCGAGCGAAATCAGGCTGCCAGCTGCGAAGGTTTTGTCGCCGTTTGTATCGCTGCCGGTATCGCCATCACCAGAGGGCGTCCAATCCGAGCGCAACAGCGCAATGGCCTGATCGCCGAGCAAGCCCTGGAAACTGGCGTCGTCAGGCAGTGGCAGACGGGACAGATTGCGCTGGTTATCGTGGGACAGGTCGCCCTGGTTGTCGTGAGAGTCCAGCAGCCAGTATTCCTCGGTGAAGAAGTCCGGACTACGGCGCACAAAGCTGCGGCTTTGCTTTTCAGAACTACCGTCGCTGGACACCGCCTTGGTAATCGTTCGTACTCCGGCGCTGACATCGGCTGCATCCGCCTCGAAGATCTGCGGGGCATTGGCGATTGCAGTGCCACGCTGCCACAGGCGCACGGTGCGGGCATAGCCGGAGCTGGTCATTGAGCCGGCGCCGAAGTCTGAGGCCACCAGCAGTGTGTCGGCGTCTACCCAGGCGACGCTGGTCTTGGCTTCTGCAAGCTCAAAACCGCCGTCAATAAAGCTGCGGGTTTGCAGATCGTATTCGCGTATTGAGACGGCATCTTTGCCGCCATCGCTCAGCTGCAGCAGGCATCGGTTCTGATCGGCGGGCAGGCAGTTGATCGCTTTGTAAACCCAGTTGGCGTTCTCTGCCATGGCCAGCGCGTCAACATCAAGCACGGTTTCCCATTGGATGTCTGCGCTCTGGTAGCTCTCGAGGGTGCTGCGGCGCAGGATTCCGCGTACGTGTTCGGCGTCCTGCCAGAAGTTGTAGACCATGCCATCTACCAGGTTGCCAAAGGGGATGCGGTCGTCGGAGGTCATGATGGCGAGTATTTCGGCTTCGATGTCGGCAAAGCGGGGATCGCCCTGCAGGCGCGGGATGGATTTGCTGTTCTGCTCGGCGGCCCAGGCCATCGCGCGTTCGCCTTCGACTTCTTCCAGCCAGAGCCAGGGGTCGGCTTGCATCACGTTTTCATTGTTGCTGTCGATCACTGACATCTGGCTTGTTTCCTCGGGAGCGCTGCATGCTGCGAGAGTAAGCAGCAGACTGATTCCTGTCCATCTGATAAAGCTCATGGTTATAAACTCCGTCTATCTAATTGGTTGAGCCTGGCCCGCGGAGCCGAATCCTGCGGAAGTTACGAATTTAATAGTGATAACGACACGAAATTATCGTAATCGCATTATCATCAGTTGCGTAGACTAATCGATTCGTATCATCTATACGCCGCGACCAAAAACCAGCTAAGTTTTCTTTTAACTGTTCGGGTTTACCAATACCTTCAAAAGGTGAGCGCTTAACGTCGTTTATAAGCTTGTTTATTCGTTTAAGCGTTTTTTTGTCCTGAGTTTGCCAATAAATGTAATCTCTCCAGGCTTCGTCAGTCCATGACAGTAAACGACTACTCATCAATCAATTCTTTGGGGGTTGTTTTACCTGCTTTGAATTGTTCAATTGAGCGATTCAAATGCTCAGCATTTGCCGGTGAGCGCAGTAAGTGCACCGTTTCCATCAGACTGTTGTAGTAGTTCAGTGACATAACAACGGCATCTTCCGAATCACGACGGGTAATCACTGCTGTATCCGCGTCATTAACCACTGAATCCAGCACCGCTTTCAAACTATTTCTTGCTTCTGTAAAAGACACAATTCTCATAGAACCTCCACATGTACGTTTTACAAGACAAGTATAGTCTCAAGCTCCGACATGTACAAGAAAATGAACATGTTAGTTCTGTGAGTCAGCGAGCGTTCACGCCCCCAGCTGCCCAGCCAGATCAAGGAAATCATTGGTAAAGAAATCAAATTCGTCCTCAGCCGGTGGTGAAATCAGCCTCTGCGGGCCACGCTCCAGCGGACGATGGACATAGGCGGTGCGCAATCCCGCAGCCGCCGCGCCGCGCAGATCACCTGGATGTGCAGCCACCAGCATTACCTCATTGGGGAGCAGACTTAGCAGTTCCGCGGCTTTCAAATACGCCTCGGGGTCTGGCTTGTAATGGCCGGACAATTCCGCCGACAGCACTGTGTCCCAGCTCAGCCCCGCATTCTTCGACAGATTCACCAGCAGGGAGACATTGCCGTTAGATAAGGTGGCGACCACATATTTATTCCGCAGACGATTTAATCCGGCGATGCTGTCGGACCAGGGGCTGAGACGGTGCCAGACAAAATTGAGGTGTTGGATGTCGGCTTCAGTTAAACCGGTTAGCGCGTATTCTTTGATCAACTGGTCCAGCACCATGCGGTGCAGATCATCCAGTTTTGCCCAGGGCAGTTCGCCACTGCGCACGCGGTTCATGGCCGGGGTGTAGCCAGCGCGCCATTTGTCGGCGAACTCGCCCCAGTCCAGATCAAAGCCTTTACTGCGCCCCAGCAGCTGACCTTCCCGAATGATTGAGGAGTGCCAGTCGACCACGGTTCCGAAGATATCGAATACCAGCGCCCGCACGCCCAGCGGATATTGCGCGCCCTGGTCTAATAAACCCTGACCTGTTAAACCCTGCGCAGTTAAACGACCCGACGCGCCGGCCAACAGCAACGATGCACCCAGCTTCAGCAGGCCGCGTCTGTTCAACTCAGAATTTAATAGTGTTGCCATTGTGGGTTTCCATAAGCAGACACGCTAAGGAGCGCAGATGCATCCCGCATAAGTCTATCGTCGGGGCTTTGTTTTAGCCCTTTTTGCGATTTGACTCAAGCGATACGTTGGATTCCGCACGTAAGATGCACCACAAACAGGCTTTTCATCCAGAAACACCGTTTTCTATACAAAAAAGCACGTTTTAAACAGCAAAAATCACGCAAAACCGCTGTTTTTCAAATTGCTGATTCCGGCCGCTTGGTTACCAGCACATCCTGCATGATCAGGTACTCCAGATCGGAGCCGAAGAACATTTCCAGCGCGTCTTCGGGTGTGCAGATGATGGCTTCGCCGGGGCGGTTCATTGAGGTGTTGAGGACGATGCCGTAGCCGGTTTTTTCTTCTACATGTTTGAGCAGTTGGTAGAAACGCGGATTGGCTTTGCGGGTGACGACATGAGCGCGCGAGGTGCCATCTTTGTAGACGACGGCCGGGAAGCGTTCCCGCCATTCCGGCGCCACGTCGAAACTCATGCTCATGTATTCGGCGCGGTGGGTAGTTTGCAGAACGTCTTCGGCAAGCGTGTCGAGCATGCTTGGCGAGAAACAGCGCCAATTCTCCCGGAATTTAATTTTCTTATTGATTGCGTCCACCATCTCCGACTGTGCGGGGTTGGCGAGAATACTGCGATTACCCAGAGCGCGAGGCCCAAACTCCATCCGCCCCTGGAACCAGCCCACCAATGATCCGGCAGCCAGCAGTTCGGCGGCTTTCTCCGTCGGGTTCTCCAGTATTTCCCAAACCGGTTTTTCACGGTGCTCTTTGCATACACGAATGCAGCGCTCCATGCTGTAGCGTGGACCAAGGAAGGCATGCTTCATCCGTTTGACGGGAATCTTTTGTTTGGCAATGGCGCAGGCAGCGGCGCCGATAGCGGTACCGGCGTCACCGGCAGCAGGCTGCACAAATATCTCTTTCACCCAGGGCAGTGCCAGCAGACGCTGATTCAATTTCACATTCAGCGCGCCAATGCCAGCCATTACCAGACGACCATTACCTTCCCTGATAATGTCGGAAAGGTAATGCGTGGTCAGACCGATTGCAATTTCTTCATAGAGTTTTTGAATGCTTGCTGCGTAATGCAGATACGGATCTTCAGTCAGACTGCCGGTACGACGAGGACCCAGCAGTTCGATTAATTTTGGGCTGAAGTAGTAACCACGGGAATTTTCTTTGTAGCGGCGTAAGCCGACGGTGCCAATTAATTGCGTGTTGAGCTTGAACTTCTTACCCGTGAATTCAACCAGTGGTGACAGGTCATACTTATTCGGGCCGCCGTAAGTTGCCATTCCCATCACCCTTGCTTCACCGTCGAGAATGTCGAAGCCAAGGTAATCGGTAATCGCAGCGTACATGCCGGTGAGCGAGTCCGGCTGATAAAATTCTTTGATCTTATGGATTTTGCCGTTTTCACCGTAACCAAAAAAAGTGGTGGCATACTCACCCTTTAGGTCAATACCGAGGATGGCCGTTTTGCCTTCGAAGCCGCTCATATAGTAAGCGCTGCCGGCATGAGCCAGTTGATGCTCCACCGGAACCAGCTTAACTTTCTTCCAAGGAATATCCAGTTGCTCCAGCATCGTTCGCACCTCACCCAGATAGCGGCGATAGCGGCGGTTGCCGTTCAGGATGGCATCAAGGCTGCGGTCGGGCGCATACCAGTGCCGTTTGGCATAGTGCCAGCGAGCTGGGGTAAACAATGAGATGGGGGCATAAGATAGAGCGACCATATCGATATGGCGCGGTTTGATCTTAGCGTAGCGCATGCAGAACCTTACCGATTCAATCGGCATCATGTCTTTAGCATGTTTGCGCCGGACCAGTCGTTCTTCTTCGACAGCGGCGGTCAGATCACCATCAACAAACAACGCAGCTGCGGAGTCATGGCCCCCTGCACCGGAAAGTCCTAATGTAATCAGAGACATCGCTTACCTTTAACCCCTGGTTCGTTGTGCTTCTTCCGAAGCCTGCGGTTTTTTCCGCAACATAGCCCGCGGGGTAGTCATAGTGAAATCCGTTATTAACTGGCGTACTGCCTGTTCGGCGGGCTCATTACCCTGCCAGTTTCCCAGAAAGCGTTGTAAGTCCTTGTTGAACGCTTTTATAAATTTTGCCCGGCTGCTTTCCTGGCGCATTGCATCCAGGTCCAGAATCAACAACTGCTCGGGCGTGGAGATAAAGTTAGTTGCCTTCATATCACCGTGCACAATCTGGTACTGCTGCATTATCTGAAACAGTTGCCGAAACTGCTGCAGAGCCGTCTGCCAAGGGGTGCATTTTATAGGCTCTTTTTCCAGAAAATGCAAGACGTCCTGGCCAGGCAAAGCCTCTGCCACAAAGTAGGCCTGCCGTCGCAAGGGCCCGCTGCGCCGCTCCATCATCAGCCAGGGTTTTGCGGTGCCCAGACCGAACATCTGCAGCATATGCGCGTTGCGCCAACTCTCCCACGCCCGGCTCGGGCGCAACGCGCGGCTGAGACCGTGCCAGAGATTTTTAATGTTGTACCGTTTTACGATGTATTCGCGGCCGCCTATTGTGATTGCCGCCACAGTTGCAGAATTGCCTGCCTTGATCACCCGACCAGCGCGAATGAAGTCATCCGGATTGTTGATGAATTTTTCCAACTCGGCGGAGGCGATGCTACGCTCATAAACCACGAAGCGGTCGAAGCGTTTTTCGCAGCAGTTGGCACTGGTCTCGCGAAACAGTTTGCGGCTGTACAGATGCCAGCGCCGGTTGCGGCGCTGATGCAGCAGACTGAGAAATGCGCTGTTGTCCGGGGCACCCTTTATCGAATTGTTGCTCAGCAGTTTGCGGCAACTTAAATAGTGCTGGTAATGCGCGGGCAGTTGCTCGTCGTTACTGACCGGAAACTGCGCGAAGAACAGCGCGAGATTGTCCAGACAACCATTTAAGGGCAGCTTATCGGACTGGCTGAATGCTTCGATAGCGGCCGCGTCGAGCAGATAAATAGTGTCGCCCTGCAGCAGAAAATTATCGAGATGAATATCCTGCTGAATCAGACCGCGGTGATGACACCAGGCGATCTGGCTGATCACCCGGCGCAGCAGAAATTGTTGATCGAATTTTCTATCCGCATAACTTTGCCAGCGCTCGCCGAGACTGTCTCCATGCTCAAGATAATGCATCAGCAGGACGGCGCCTTTTTTATCTGTTGCTGAAGATTCCAGCAGCGATCCCTGGCCAAGCACCGGCGCGAATTGAATTGCTGCCTCCTGCATGGCGCTGATGCCCTTGAGTTCCCGTTGCAGATGTTGCTGCCAGCGTTGTTGATCGTAGAACAGTTTGGCGACAACGGTTTTGCCCTGCCACTGCGCTAAAGCCACAACTCGTTTGCCTGGCAGAATACGCAGCACTTTTAGCAACTCTATCTGCGTGGGCTCCGCTTCCTGGTGCAGCTTGATGTTCAGGCGCAGCGGCAAAGGCAGCGAGTACCTGGCGCTCAACAGTGTCTCCAGGCTCTCTTGTGAAGAGTTCTGTGCCGGGTGCTGTGCCGGGTCCTGTGCCGGGTCCTGTGAAGAGTTCTGTGCAGAGTTCTGTGAAGAGTTCTGTGCCGGGTCCTGTGAAGAGTCCTGTGCCGGGTCCTGTGAAGAGTTCTGTGCAGACATCAGGCACCTTCCCGCGCTGGCTGGTGCAAACTCGGGTTCACTTTCTTATCCAGTTTCTTTGCACGTTGGCTTACCGCCTGCCAGAAATTTTTGTCTTCAGTGAGCGCCGCGCGCAAGGGTTTATTGCTGTAACTCTTCACAAAGCGCGCCAGATCAGTGCGGGTCAGGCCAATATGCATGGCAGAAAAATACAGACCGGCGATATCTTTGATTATCCAGCGCTGCGGCAACTGCGGATTGATCAGCGTGCGATGCAGATCGATCAGAGATAGGTGCGGCTCCGCATTCACATCAAGCTGCCCTGCGGCATTTTTCTGCAACAGAAAATGGCAGATGTAATAGTCGCGATGACCAATGCCATGACTGTGCAAGGTGCGGCTGACATCAGCAATTTTATTGAGCAGCTGCAGCTTGAATGCAAATGGCGGTCTATTTGTGGGCCATCCGGCACAATACTCTTCCAAACTGATAGTATTCACCAGATCTTCGGTAACGATGAATGACTGCATGCGGGCCGGATTTTTGCCACGCTGGCCATAGGCCACAGCGGTCATGGTGTCGACGCCCAGCCTGGTCAGACGCTGGATTGCCAGCCATTCATTTTCTGCACCGACTATCGGCCTGCGCAACTGCAGCAGGTCTTTGATGACTTCGTACCAGCCAATGCCGCGATGAATTTTTACAAAATAACTGCGCCCCTGCAGTTCAAACTGCAGGGTGCGACGGGTTTTGACATTGCGGTATTCTTTGCCCTGCAATTGCATCAACTGCTCGAAGAGATCACTGCCGCTGCTATCAAGCGCCGCGCTCTCTGCACTCACCTGTGCCGCAACATCTGCAGCAAACCCTGCCCCGGCTTTCAACTCAACCTGCGCTCCCAGCCAGGCCTGTTTGAAATCCTCACGCAGATACAGCATCGCCCGCGCCCTCCGCTGCAAACTGCTCGATCAGACTGGCCGCGGTTTCCGGCATGCTGTACAGATCAGCTGTGTGCGCATAATGCAGACCATTCTCAGACCATTGCTGACGCTGTGGCGAGATCAGCATTTCCAGTAAACGCTGATTCAAATTCTGCTGATCAAACGGTGACGTGCACACCTCGCCGGATTCGGCCTGTTCGATATGAAAGGCATAGCCGCAGGTATCTGTGGTCAACACCGGCAACCCGGCCACTGTTGCTTCCAATAACACATACCCGGCACTTTCACTGTAGGCCGGATGCAGCAGCAAATCGGCTGCCAGTAAAAAACGCGGCACATCGTCGCGGCCACCCAGAAACATAACCCGGTCGTTGATGCCAAGACTGAAGGCCATACTCTTGAACCGAGCCGGTTTATCCTGTCCCACCACCATATACGTGGTGCGTGCGAGAATATCAGCTGGCAAGGAGGCGATGGCGCGCAGTGAACGGTCGACTCCTTTCACCACAAAACCAGAACCTACATGCAGCACCAGATGATCCTGCTCACTAAGTGCAAACTCCTGCCGCAGTTGCTCACGAATCTGCGCTGCGTTTGCAGGCGCTCTTCGGTCTTTGTTGATACCCGGAGGCAGATCGTAAAGCCGCGCTTCACAGCCAGGATAATGTTTGCTGAACTGCTGACGCTGCAGCGGTGACAGAATCAGTGCGCGGGTTTTACTGCGGGCGCCGAATACCGCGTTTTCATAATCCATGAAATGGCGGAAGCGCGGCGTAAAGCGATAATAAGAAGCACGATGATTGAGTGCTCTTTCGGCGAAGCAGGGATCTGCAGCAAAGTACACATCCAGGCCTGGCATCTTATTAAAGCCCACCACCACATCAGCAGGATTTTTGGCCAGTGCTTTTTGCGCCAGCGCAGTAAAGCGTCTGTAGAGGGTATGATTAAACAAGGCGCTGACCGGCAGCACCGTGATGTTGACGCCCTTCGGCTGCTCGCCCTGCCACTTCATGGTGTACACATTGACCTGGTGGCCACGTTGCACACATTGCTCGACCACGCGCAGAAAGTCGCGCTGCTGGCCGCCGTAAGGGTGGTAGGAATAGATTAGAAATCTGAGCGTCAGCATTTTTTGAATGCGCTGTTGCTGATGATTAATGGCGCCTGACCTTCAGTCATCAAGCGATGCAGAGCGCTCCAGACTGCTTCCGGTTTGTGCGCGGAAAAGCATGGCGGCTGCACCACAAATTTCTGGGCGTCGGCGGTATCACTGATCGGCGCGCCGGTGTACAGACATTTTTTACTCATGCAGGGCGCGCAGGGCAGATTGGATTGCAGGCGGCTTTGATATTTACCGAAAGTTCCTGAAAGCCCGGGATTGGTAGGCCCGTAGAGGGACAGGGTCGGCACTTCCAGCGCTGCAGCCAGGTGCCCCAGACCGGTGTCGACTGCCACTACGCCATCGGCCTGTGAGATATGGCGCGCCAGCCCGGTCAGCGTTTGCTTATCCAGCACGCTCACGCCTGCAATGCCTTTGGCAATCGCTTTGGCACGGTCCAGTTCCTGCTGATTTCCCCAGGGCAGTTTCACCTTATAGGATTTCGCGGCAGCCAGTCTTGCCAGCGCGCGCCAGTAGGGTACCGGCCAGTGTTTGGTTTCCCAGGTGGTGCCATGCAGAAACACCAGCGTCTTCGTTGCTGAGGTGCGCGGCGCCACGCCGATGCGCGCCAGATCCAGACCGTAATTCACCTCGCTGGCCTGCAGCAGACTGTTGCCGAAGACATTGGTGCTGAGTTCGTAATTGAGTGCGCGTGAAAAAAGTTCGCGCACTCTGTCTACCGCATGCAGCGTCCTTGGCACGGAGAAAACGCGATTATAAAACAGGGTAGCCAGCGGCTCTCTGCTGGAGTTATTGTTCATGCCTGCAGTCAGGCCTCGGGCCATGCGGCTGATCAAGCCGCTTTTAATCAAACCCTGGGCATCAATAACCAGGTCGTAATGAACGCGCTTAAGATCGGCACGAAATGCACTGATTTCACCCTTGCGCAGGGTCTTGAACAGGTGCTTGCGCCAGCGCCTTATCGCCACCGGAATCACCCGCTCGACGGCCGGATGCCAGCTGGCGACTTCGACAAAATTTTCCTCGACTACCCAGTCAAAGCGAACATCCGGACGTGCCCGTTTTGCCTCGGTGATGGCTGGCAAGGTGTGGATGATGTCGCCAAGGGACGACACTTTGACTATGAGCACTCGCAATTAAACTACTCTCCGTTTCAAGGTCATTCGGGCTTACTTTTCATCTGACTTTTCACCTGTCCGGCGTCTTATTTTCGAGGCCCGACTTCTGATTTACGAGCCCGGCTTCGTGTTATCGGCAAGCACTTCCTGCACACCGCTCCAAGCCATTTCCGCCGATAGCTCAGTCAGGCAGCGTTTATGACCGAGCGGGCAGGTACGCTGAAAACAGGGCCGGCATTCAATATCACTGGCCAGCAACTTTACCCGATCTGCCAGCGGTGGCGTGAAGTCGGCTGAGGTCGAACCATACAGGGCCAGCAGCGGTCGTTGCAAGGCAGCGGCAATGTGCATTAAACCAGAATCATTGCTGACCACCGCCGTCGCGCTGGCAATCACATCAATCACCTGCGCCAGCGAAGTGCGGCCAGCCAGGTTGATACAGTTATGCTGCCACTGCGGCTGCGCCTGCTGTTGGATGCTGGTGGCGATACCGGCATCGTTGGCTGAACCGACTATCACCACCTGCCAGTCAGCAGCCAGCGCCTTATTGGCCAGATCCGCAAAATGACTGGCCGGCCATTGTTTAGAGTCGCCGAACTCAGCGCCTGGACACAGTACCAGACGTTGCACCCCGGTTGACTCCCGAGCCGGCTCCCGACTTGGCTGCCAACCTTGCTCCCGACCTTGCATCAAGGCAGAGTCCGCGATGCCCATCTGCTGCAGAGTCTGCTGCACCGCATCCTGATCAATATACAGCTCCGGCCGCGGGCAGTCATCGGGCTGGGGCAGTGTGCCTGCTGGCAGCGCGAGCGCAACGAAGCGCTGCACCATTAGGGGCAGACTGGCTTTATCGAGCAGGCGGCAGTCATTGAGCAGCGCACCGCGCATCTCGCCACGCCAGCCGGTGCGCAGCGGAATTCTGGCAAACAGCGGGATCAACGCGGATTTAAAAGAATTGGGCAGCAGAATCACCTGATCATAATGTTCATGACGCAGCGCCACGCCCAGGTTGAAGCGTTTGCGCAAGGCCAGTTCGCGATGCTTGATCGGCAGTTCAATGGCTTTGCGCACCTGCGGCATCCGCGCCAGCAGCGGCCTGCTCCAGCCCGGTGCCAGCACATCGATAAGCGCGGTGGGCTGTGCCCGTTGCAGGCTGATAAACAGTGACTGCGCCATCACCATATCGCCAACCCATGAGGGGCCCACGATCAGGATCTTGCGGTTTTTGTGCATCTGTTCTGTCATCGGTTCAGTCATCGGCTCAGTCATCTGCCTGCTGTTCTGCGGCTTCAAGGGTATCGGCAAAAATTCTGTTCCATATTCGGCTTACGCCTTGCTGATAATCTACCAGCGCTGCCAGCGGGTCGGCCAGATCCTGCTCCTGCAGTGCAAAATGGTGCAGAGTAGAGCGCAGCGCCAGATAGGCCTCAGTCAAAAACTCGCTCTCCTGCGCCTGTAGCAGTTCGCAGCCCTGGGCCGCCTCCAGAATACGCACATTATCCGACCAGGTCAGCAACGCCGGGCAACGCCTGGATTCGGCCAGCGCCAGATACTGCACAATGAATTCAATATCAACGATGCCGCCCTGACCCTGCTTTATAACAAAGGGTGGCTTGTGTTTATCGCTGCCGGCTTTACGGGTCAGCTCCTCACGCATGCGCTGGCGCATTTGCGCCACTTCTTCCCGCAGCTTAGCAGCATCGCGCTCTTTGCTGAGCACCGCCGACCTCACCTTTTCAAACTCTGCCTGCAAGGCCGTGTTGCCTGCCACGCCGCGTGCGCGCACCAGCGCCTGATGCTCCCAGGTCCACGCATCCGCTTCCTGATACTGCCGGAACGCATCCAGCGAACTGACCAGCAGCCCGGATTCCCCGGAGGGCCGCAGCCGCATATCGACTTCATACAGTTTGCCGGAGACGGTAGAGGTGCCCAGCATCATGATGATGCGCTGGGCCAGCCGGGTGTAAAACTCGCGGCTGTTGATAGCGCGCTGCGGCGGCTGGGTAACGGTTTCCTTATCCAGCACGCCACGATGCAGAAACACCAGGTCCAGATCGGAAATATAGCTGAGCTCGATGCCGCCCAATTTGCCATAGGCGATAATCGCAAAATCCGGCTCTCCCCAACCGCCGTCGGTATTCACTGGATAACCAAATTTATTCACCAGATAGGCCCAGCTTAAAGCCAGCACCTGCTCAAGCAACGCCTCGGCGGTGAAGCTGAGATAGTCGCTGACCTTCATCACCGTCATTCTGCCGGTAATCTGTGCGGCGGCGACCTGCAGCGTATGCGAGAGTTTAAAATAACGCAGATACTCCATCTGCTCTTCAAAATTATCTGCTTCGATGCGCAGCAACTGCTGCTGCAGTTCTGCCTGCAATGCGGATTTTTCCGGCGGCTGGCTGATGCCTCCGAGCAGTTCGTCGAGCAGCACCGGATGCTTGCTGAGGAACTCGGTGATAAACGGACTGCCGCTGCACAGCAGAATCAATTGCTGCAAGGTGCCAGGATTCTCTAATAGCAGCACCAGGTAGGCGGTGCGTCGGCTGACCGCTTCAATCAACACCATTACCCGGCTCAAACTCAGACTGGGTTTTTCAGCATCGCTAACCGCACTGAGCAGTACTGGCATAAAGCGATTAAACCGCTGCCGACTGTCGGTCGGCAGCATCACGTAGTTTCGGCTCTTTCGGAAATCTGTCAGCAGCTGCAAAGACTGTGCGGGGTCTTCAAAATGATGCCGGGCCAGAAACTTACCTGCCGCATCTTCACCCAGATCCTCTTTCCACAACGCCATCCAATCGCTGTCATTCGTGGCTGTCTGCTGAGTGTCGTCTTCCTCTTCAGTGTGAATCACCTGCTTAAAGTGAGCTGTCACCCGGTTGCGATGTTCATTGAGCTGTGCCAGCAACTCCGGCCAGGTCTGAAAATCCATGGCCAGTGCAATGCGCTGCTGCTCCAGCGGATTAGTCACCAGACTTTGTGTCTGTTTATTGGCCAGACCCTGCAGGCGATGCTCGAGCTTGCGCAGAAAAAGATAGGCACTCTGCAATTCCGCCACCGTCTGTGCCTGCAGATAATTATTCTGTACCAGTGCTTCCATTGCATGGTGCAAAGAAACCTGCTGCAGGCTGCGCTCGCGTCCGCCATGGACCAGCTGCAAAGCCTGCACCACGAATTCAACTTCGCGGATGCCGCCGGGGCCAAGCTTCACATCCTGACCCATGCCTTTGCGGCGCACCTGTTTATTAATCTGCATTTTCATTCCGCGCAGCGCTTCAATCGCGGAGAAATCAATATAACGCCGATACACAAACGGACGCAGCCTGCTCAGCAGCAGGGCGCCCGCAGTCATATTCCCGGCAACGATTCTGGCTTTAATCATCGCATAACGTTCCCAGTCGCGACCCTGACTTTGGTAGTAATCCTCCATCGCATCAAAGCTGCATACCAAAGCCCCTTCACTGCCATAGGGACGCAGACGCATGTCGACACGAAACACAAAACCATCAGCCGTCACGGTATCGAGCATGTCGATCAGCGCCTGCCCAAGACGGGTAAAATATTGCTGGTTGGTTAATGTCGGCTGTTTGTTGTCCGGCGGCCTTTGGGTTTGACCGGCTTCGGGATAGGAAAAGATCAGGTCGATGTCTGAAGAAAGATTAAGCTCGTGCGCACCGAGCTTACCCATACCGATAACGACCAGCGACTGCAGATCATTTGATTCTGCACCGCGCGGTTCGCCCCACTGCAACACACCCCAGTGATGCAAAAGCGTCAGCGTGCTGTGCAATGCCGCATTAGCGAGATTGGACATATCCGCGCACACTTCCATTACAGGTGCCTTAGCGCACACATCACGCCAGATAATGCGCAACATCTGTTGTTGATGGTGAAGACGCAGCGTTTTTTTGATAGCCTGTTTGACCGCTTCCTGCAGTTCAGTGGCATCAGTTTCGTTGCTGTAGAAAGTCTGCAATAGTCCATTCAGCTGTGCCTGAAAATCATTTTTTACAGACCGTTCCAGCTCGCCGCTGTTAATCAACTCCACCAGCATCGCAGGCTTTTGAATGCACAAATTGGCAGCATAGTCGCTGGCTACCCAGACCTGGCAGAGTTCGGCAGCCAGTGCTGGCGTCTCATCAAGCAGGGCCATGAGTTTCTGTGCGGGGCTGTTTTGCTGGCTATCTTGCTGACCCAGTTGCTCGCCCGGTTGCCGACCCGGTTGCTGACCCTGCTGCTCCAGCAGACGCTGCCAGTAGCGGGCGATTATTGCCTGCACATCGGCAGGAAGATGATTAGTTTTTAGCACAAATTTACCCGCGGCAGGTCGCAAACAACGGTCGTGCCTGATTTGATAACAAGGGGGGAATGCATCCGGACTCACTCTCTTTGTGCGGCTATCAAGTGTCTGCCGATAAGTTTATACTGCACGGCCTTAATTACAACCCGCCTGATTCGCTATGCTGTTGTTTAGACTTTCAAATCTTTCGCTTGCCTTTGGCGACCATCCACTCATAGATAAAGCTGATCTGACCATCCACAAAGGTGAGCGTATCGGTATTCTGGGTCAGAATGGGGCCGGCAAATCCACCTTCATGAAGCTGCTTAACGGGCAGATTTTGCCGGACACCGGTGAGCTGTGGCGTGCCCAGGAGATTCGCGTTGCCTATCTCGATCAGAGCCTGCCAGAGCAGAGTGACGAATCGGTTTATGACTTCGTTGCCGGCGGCCTGGAAGGGCTCGGCGATCTGCTGCGTCGCTACCATGCGCTGACGCATGGCGACGACATCGACTGGTCTGACGAGAAGCATCTGAACGAGATGGGCCAGTTGCAAAAAGAAATCGAAGAGCGCGACGGCTGGGCGTTTGAACATAAGATTGAAACTGTGATCGATGTGCTGCAATTGTCTGCAGATGCAAAGATGCGCACGCTCTCGGGTGGTAACCGCCGCCGCGCAGCACTGGGCCGTGCGCTGCTCAGCGAGCCGGATCTGTTGATGCTCGATGAGCCGACCAACCATCTGGATATTCCAACGATTGAGTGGCTTGAAAAATACCTGAATACCTTCAACGGCGCGATTCTGGTGATCACCCACGACCGCGAATTTTTGAAGAAGATCACCAACCGCATTATCGAAATCGACCGCGGCAATCTGCGCTGCTGGGACTACGATTATCAAAGCTTCCTTGAGTTCCGCGACCAGCAGCTGGATGCGGAGAGCAAGGCCAACAGCGAGTTCGACAAGAAACTGGCGGAAGAAGAAAAGTGGATCCGTAAAGGCATTCAGGCCCGCCGCACCCGCAATGAAGGCCGTGTGCGGGCGTTGAAGAAAATGCGCGAAGAGCGCAGTCAGCGCCGCGAGCTGACCGGCAAGGCCAAGTTTGCTGTGGAGCAGGCCGGTTCATCGGGCAAAATCGTTATCGAGGCAAAGCATGTTACTCATGGCTTTGGCGACGAGATACTGATCAAGGATTTGTCCACCAAAATCCTGCGCGGCGACCGGGTTGGTTTTATCGGCGCCAACGGCAGTGGTAAAACCACGCTGCTGAAAATTCTGCTTGGCGACCTAAAGCCGTTGAGCGGTGACGTGAAAATTGGCACCAATCTGGAAATCATCTATTTCGATCAGCTGCGTAATCAGCTGGAGCTGGAAAAAACCGTTATCGATAACCTGGCGGAAGGCCGCGATTTCATCGAGATCAATGGCAAGCAGCGTCACGTCATCAGCTATCTGCAGGATTTCCTGTTTCCGCCCAAGCGCGCCCGCCAGCCGGTGAAATCGCTGTCTGGTGGCGAGCAGAACCGGTTGATTCTGGCCAAGCTGTTCAGCAAACCGGCCAACCTGATCGTGCTCGACGAACCGACCAACGATCTGGATATGGAAACTCTGGAGCTCCTGGAGGAAATCCTGCTGGATTTTAGCGGCACCATTCTGCTGGTCAGCCACGACCGGAAATTCATGGATAACGTGATCACCAACTGCATCGTGTTCGAGCGCCCGGGTGTGATCAGAGAATATGTTGGCGGCTATCAGGACTGGGTTGATCAGGGCGGCAAGCTGCTGTCCTTTGCCGACCAGGCTGCTGAGGCAAAAGTCTTGAAGGATAAGGCGCAAAATGCCTCGAAGGACAAAGCGAAAACGACCTCGGCGACTCCAAAGCAGCCCTCGGAGCCCGCAGCGCCTGCAGTCACTCCTGCGGGCTCTCATTCAGCCACTCTTGCAACCACTCTTGCGACCACTCCTGCAGCTACTCCTGCAGCTACTCCTGCAAACACGAAGGCCAGGCCGAGCTTCAAGCAGCAGCGCGAACTGGATCAGGTCACGAAAGATATTGAGAAAACCGAAGCGCAGATCAAGGCGCTGGAAGCCACGATGGCCGAACCTGGTTTCTTCGGGCAGGATCAACAACTGGTGCAGAAAAAGACCGGCGAGTTGAACAAGTTGCAGGAACAGCTCGAAGCGCTGTATGCGCGCTGGGGTGAGTTGGACGGTCTGTAAGGCGAGTCTTTAAGGCGCTCGGTATTGCGCCTTAAAGATTGCCGTCGGCAGATTCAGTCCTGCTGCATCAACACCGTCGCATTGCGTTTAGGCACCTGACCCACCGGTATCCGTGCAATTTCCTTCATGCTGGCGGCATCCACCGCAAACGTTGCATTATCCCCAGCGGCAGCGATATAGACCGATTTGCCATCCGGCGTAAAGGTGATCCACTCCGGATGCTGGCCGACAAATACCTGACCAATCTCCTTCAAATCCGGCAGCGAATGCACATAGGCATAGCCATAGACCTTGCTGGTCGACCACAGGGTTTTGCCATCCGGTGACACTGCCAGACCATGCGTTGGCGCGCTCTGCAGACCATCAAAATGCGGTTCAACACCCTCCACTGCGGGATGTTCGATACGGGCAATCTCCTGCTGCTTAGTAAAATCCACCACCGCAAAACCATGGAAATTAGACAGCTGAACGTAGATGTTTTTGGTGGATCCATCCTCATGGGTATCAAAGGCCATGGGGCGGATACCGGCATCGAGCTGCAGTTTCCACGCAACTTCATCGCTGCGGGTATCGATCACGTTAATGGTGCGGGTATGGATTGAACCTCCAACTGCGAAACGGCCATCGGGGGTGACATAAACATTGTGGATGGCGCCATCCACCGGCAGGGTTTTAATCATGCTGCGAGTTGCGGTGTCGATAATGTCGATAGAGCCCGGCATCTCCATGATCGCCACATAGACACGGTCGCCAAATTTACTGACCGCAACATTGTTGGGACGTCCGCTGAGCGGGATGCGACTGACTACTCTCAAGGTTCTCGAATCAATCACATCAAGGGTATGCAGTGCCTCGTTGGAGATATAAAGCTCGCTGCCATCCGGTGCCGACGTGATGCCATGCGGAATATGCACATCGCTGATAACACCTACCACCTGATTGCTGAGCGGATCGATTACATGCGAATCATCACCAGCGGCATTGGTCTGGATGATGCGCACCGCCGTGGTTCTGGCTTCCGAGCGCGTGGTGGCGCCGTTCGCCCAGTCGCTGAGAATCTTCCATTCCGGGTCGGTGCTTGAATTCCAGTGCTTGCCACCGCCGTGAAACGGATCGCCACCGGCAGCCACGCCCAGCGGATGAGTCAGCAGGCGACTCTGCAGCGGCGCTCCGGGCACCACGAACTGCGCCGCGGCTGCATAGTTCAAACGTGATTGTTCTTCATTCCAGAAATACGCGTCAGCACTCAAGGGTTGTAAGCGAAACTGGCTGCTGGCTGCGCCGGCATGGCAGGTGGCACAGGCAATATTGCCAGGACGTTTGGCGAGGAAAAGCGGCTGCACCTCGGTGCGGAAAAATTCGAAGTTCAAGGCGTCCGGAGTGTGCAGATCAGGGGCTTGTGCCACTGCTCCAGCATTGATAAAAAATGCGACATTGATAAAAGCGGAGCACAGGATAAGGGGCTTAATCAGATCTCGGATCACGGCTGGTCTCCTGGAATTATTATTTTAACCACAGAAGACATAATTACGCGCATGCGGCGGAACTTACAAGCGCGAAAGCACCACCCGAAAGCCGATGGTCGGCCGCCGCGCACCCGGATCAACGCCACCGCGCACGCCGCTGCGCACCAGATTGGCGGGATCACTGTAAGAGCCGCCACGCATTACCCACAGCGCATCGGCACCCAGATTTTTGCGATCATCGCTGGCATCAAAGGGATAGGGTTCATAAGGGCTGCGCGTCAACTCCCAGACATTGCCACTCATATCGGCCAGACCGTAGGCGCATTCAGAACACTCGAAACTGCCGACCGGCAGGGGGGCAAGGCTTCCATAGTTGGCCTGATCCCGGCGTGGTTGATTGCCCCAGGGATAGATTCTGCTGCCAAAACCCCTGGCCGCTTTCTCCCACTCGGCTTCACTGGGCAGAGTAATGCGCCAGCCCTGCTGCAGTAACTGTCGCAATTCGGCAGGCGTCTCGTTTGAGTCTTTGAGCATGCGCTCCAGCCAGCGGCTGTAGGCCAGCGCATCGGTCCAGGAAACCGAGGCAACCGGATGGTTCAAGGGGCTGCTCAGAGCCTCGGCGTTAGTCTGATAGCCGGTCGCCTCTGCAAAAGCTTTGAACTGGGCGACGGTAACTTCAAAGCGGCCGATATAATAATCCGCCAGTTCCACCCTGCCCTGTCTGCGCTCAGCCGACCAGCGCTCATTCTCGAAGGCCATGTCATCGACGGCCGGATCGCTGCCCATCGCGAAAGACCCCGCCGGGATCTTCACAAAGCCCAGCATGTCATCATCGGGCAGAAACCAGGCACTGGCCCGCAGCCCCTGAGTCTCAGCCATTCTATCTGTCGTGGATTGCTGAGCGCTCAGCGGCATTGTCAGGAAACTGTTGATCAACAGCAGCGCGGTGAACAGCCTGATCAGCTGCGTTTTTAACTGCGTCGCTTGCAGAATCGTCAGCTCGCTGGTTGGCTGTCTGCATAGCCGCGAGCGGCTGCCTGACTTCACTGTTATTAAGTTCACCATGCAGGCTGATCCGTCCTCAAAAAATACGTGTGCAGGCAAATGCCCACTGATGATCGCAGGCGCGGGCGTACAATTGCGGCAGCGGCATATCCAACAGGTTCAGACCACCCTCACGTAACAACAGACGCAGGTCCAACTCATGCGGATCAGTCAGACTGATGGTGCTCGGATCAAGCAGATTAAGGCAGGCCGCCTGGAAACGCAGTTCACAGCCACTCGCAAAATAGGTCAATGCCTGCTCAGTATTGCGCTCAACTTCCCTGGCCTGGGCATAGTGGCCACCCATTTCATTGCAGGCCCAGCCGGAGCCGTCGCTGCAATAGGCGGTTTTCAGCAGCAGCAGACGATCGCAGGCGTCCGCTCTGCCTTCCACACAGGCCTGCTCCCAGAAGGGCAGCGTATCGCCGATGTGGCGGCTGTCGGTTTTGCCGAGCACACTCATCAGCCCGAAGAACACAATCCAGACACCCATATGCGCCAGGTTAGCGCGCCCACCGGCTGCATCCAGTCCCAGCCGGCTGAGCACTGGGTTGTAGTTCATTGATCTGACGTAGCGATCGATAAGCGGCACACTCAGATTGAGCAGCGGCACGCACAGCAGTTTGTCGTAGAAAGTAGGCGCACCGAAGCTCTGCAGCAGGGAATACAGCGCAAACACACCGATACCATACAGCAGACCAAAGATGATTTTGCCGGGCGGCGTGCGCGGAGACGTTGACGGGTCGGTAACGAGCAGGTGCAGGCCCAGAAACACTGCGGTTGGTATCTCCGAGTCCAGAAAATAGGGCACACCATTTAGTGCTGAATAAAGCGCACTTAATGCGAACAAACTGGCTGCAGCCGACGCCGCTATCAGCGTGATCGAGAAGAAGTACATCACCACCAGACCGGCCAGAAACAGGTAAGTATAGATTCCGGGTGCCAGACTCAGGGTGGACGCAATCTCCCTGCCCCAGGTGATGTCCGTGGTGTTAGTGGCAATGAGCACAATTGAGAACAGACCGAGCGTGAACGCGGACGGATTGAAGATATGTGTATTTTTGCCGTCGCGATTCCAGCGCACATACTCTTTGCCCAGGAAACCGATGGCGATCATCAGAAACTGCAGATAGAACCAGTCGTCCCTGAACCACAGAAACAGATTGGTGCTGAAGATGATTGGAAACGGTCCGAAACCGAGCACATAGCTCTTGCGCCGCGACCAGGTGAGCAGCATGTCCAGTGCATAGGCGAATACCAGCTGGCCAATCAGCAGCCATGCATAGTGATAAACCGGCTCCCAATACCAGCCCCAGTAGCCATAGATCGACAGGTGCACCATGCCTTGAATATAGTGCTGACGCTTGGGCGCGGTGAGCGAGAATGAGTGACCTGTGCCCTCGCGCTTCATGCGCAGATAGAGGAACACCTGCCAGACCATCAACGCCGCAGCAGCCGCTCTGAAGGACAATACCAGGGTGGCGCTTTCCTGCATGCGTGGCAAAAAGGAGAACAGGAACAACGTAATAGTGAGCGCAAAGGGTGCCAGCAACACGCGCTGGGTCACTGCGGTTTCTCGGATCGCTGGTGCCGTCGCGCTGGTTGTCGCGCTGGTTTCAGGGGGGTTGCTGCTGCTAGCGGGGCGGACCGGTTTATTGGCGGCTTTGGCGCCAGTTTGCGCAGTACTGATAATACACCCCCACTGCTGCTTAGATAGTCTTAGAAGTGCGAGAGGATAAACCCTCCGAGCAGGCAACTCAATTCTCAGCGTGTGCTAATTTTTCTTTAAAGAGTAAGAGACGCAGGTGGATCAAGGAGCGCTGGTGATGCGAACTGCAAACAATCAATCCGCTGCGCAGGCCCGTTTTGCAGCAAATAGCAAATTGGCCTGCGACTTAGCGAGAGGAAGCAGCGAGAGATCGCTGTTTTATTCAACAATCTTTATCCATTCCCCTGCTTCAGGGTTGCCGATGGGATAATAGCCGTTAAGCAGACGCAGGGTCTCCTCGGGGTACTGCGCAATCGGACTCATTCTGGCCAGCGCCGGGAAGGTAAAGCTATCGGTGACCTGCACAAACTTGATTTTCATCTCGCCGTTATTCATTCGCTCGTTGTTCTGGATAGCCCGGAATGTGCGGATTGAGGCCAGCAGCAGCTGGTCCAGCTGAGCCGACTGTTCGGCGCTATTGATATCGCCACGAATAATGAATGCCCGCGGTCCCATGTACAGCACCGCAAGACGCTCCGGGATGGTGGTGCTGTTGGTGTTCACCGTGCCGGTATAGCCGCGCAGGCGGTACTGATTCAATTCTTCCGAGCGCTCCAGACCGGTGACGCCCAGATTCTGTCTGATGAACAGCCGCGGCTCAATGGCCTCCTGCATTCTTTGCACTTCAACATAGATAGAGGCACTGTTGTCCGGTGCGCTGGCGGTGACGGTTGTTGGGGTTTCTGTGATCACCCATTCATCCGGGAAGACCATGGTGTAACCGAGCAGATTTTGATAATAACGATTGCGGTCCTGACTGGCACCGCTGCGCTCGCCGACGATCAGGCCTTCCATTTGCTGACGGTAGATCGCATGATCGACGTCTTGAATCTGATCCGCAGTCAGTTTGCCCGCCTCGGCGACAGCCTGCTGCAACCGGGTGTCATTCCTGGGGTGGGTTGAAAACAGGCCATGGTACTTCGGCTGCTGGTTGGCGACCTTTACGTTGAAGTCTTCCTGGTTTTTGAGCACCGTCAGCGCATCGATCATCGCGCGCGGGTCATAGCCTGCCTTGAACAGATAACCCGCCGACAGACTGTCAGCTTCCAGCTCATGTTCACGGCCAAACCCGCTCAGGCCTGCCACTGCCCACAAAGAGCTCACCTCGGCGATCTGTGATCCAATAAACCCGCTGCCGGTTGCCACTGCGGCTACCACCCCTCCGACATTGGCCAGTGTGCCCGCCAATGAGGTGCGGGCATGCTGCTGAATGGCATGACGGGCGGTGATATGGCCAATCTCGTGCGCCAGCACTGCCGCCAGTTCCGCCTCCGTATTCAGATACGTGAGCAACCCGCGGTTGATGTAGACATAGCCGCCCGGTAGCGCAAACGCGTTGATTTCCGGGCTGTCGATTACGGTGAATTTGAATTCCAGATCGGGGCGATGGCTGACCGCAACAACGCGTTCGCCCACCGATGTTACATAGGCGTTGATCTTTTCATCGTCATAGACGCGCATGCCCTGCATAACTTTATCGTGCTCTTCTTTGCCCAGCTCCACTTCGCGTTTCTCGGACATGAACACGACATTGCCCTGACCGGTGGCCGGGTTTACCGAGCAGGAGGACAGCAGCACAAGGATCAGTCCGCCGAGTAACAATGGCAAGCCTTGATGCATAAGCGTCGAATGCGCGCGGGACTTCTTAGCGGTTTTTTTCAGAGCTATTTCCATGGATATTTTCAGGGACATTGCACGCCACCCCTTCATTTAATTACCGTAAACAAATTGTTTGAGCTGGTTGGCCAGACTGCTGCAGGCATTGGCTTCCACCCGGGCAATCAGCGGAATGGGTATAACAATCGCTGGCAGATAGGACTGGCCGGTGGCATCAGCGTTGATGGTACCCACGTTTACAAAGGTATTCACATCCCAGACGCGGGCGTCAAAATTGGAATCGTCTTCCCAGGATCCGAAGCCAAAACAGCCACCGCCGCCAGGGCCGATGGTGCAGGAAATTGAGCCGACGCGATTGCTGGTTTCAGTTTGACCATCCAGCCAGACGATATAGCGGATGCCGTAATCAGCTATTTTGGCAGCGATCTGCGGCTGATCCATCAGCAGCTGCATATCCGTGCTGCGCATCGGCGCGGTGCGGGGTTCAAACCAGGGGAACATGGCGTCGACGAATTCCTGCTCAGGAATTACATTGATGCTGTCGCCGCCGCGGTTCATCCGGTCGCCCACGCATTGCACGAATTCGCTGCGCGTTTCGTAGTTGCTGCCTTGCCGACGCCCAAGAAGAACGATCGATTCATGACTTTCGATACCCGTCTCACCCTGACGGAATTCATCTATAGTGGTCGTGGTGCAGGCACTGGCCAGCATCGCAAACAATAATCCGAAAACTGCTTTCATGGGGCACACTCCTCACGCTAGTGGGAATTACTGATTGGAATTCAGCCAATCCCGCACATCGGGTATATCGGTAAAAGACAGCGCAAAATTGGAGCCCAGATCGCGCAATGCGCTTATTGTTGCGTCATTAATCCCGGATTCGGCAGATCGCATCGTCTCTAATGAGGTCTTGCCATAAGCGGTCAGCACCCAGTCGGCGATATAGCCACCATCAGGAGCAGTCAGACGCATGTTGTACTTTACCCAAACCTCATACGCATCCAATCGGGTCTTCTGTGGCAAAGCCAACTGGAATTCCTCTATCGCTGGTGTAAACACCAGATCTACCCCTGCAGTCCCGGCCTGGGCAGGATCCGGTAACAGCACAACGCGATCGAACATGGCCGGCAGCACGGAACCAAACAGTGCCATATGAGAAGGACCACTCAGCACGCGATACTCTTCCTTGCCATTGTCGGTATATTCAATATAAGCAAAATCTTTCAGCGCTTCGTCGTAGTACACACCAACTGTCAGCGGAATCCTGGTGATATTGGGGCTGGGATAATTGCCCTGCACTGTCACGGTGTTTACTCCGCAGGCCGTTATGCTGAGCAATCCGAACACCAGCAGCAGGCGCGTGCATCGGGCAGCAAGAGAAGATCCCTCAGGTTGGACAGATCGAATATCAATGGAAGGCAAGCTCATCTCCGTGTTCTCATCAATTAAAAGTTCTACAAGGAAGGGCATTCAAACCAGATTTCGAAACCAGTCCTTCAAACCCCATCATTCAAACCTGATCATTTAGCCCGATCACTCGAACGAGTTCAGCCCCACAAATGTACCACCGTTACGATGGGTTAGTTCGCGCATCAGATGCGCATAGCGATAAGCGCTCTGATGATATCTTCGGTCCAGCGAAAAAATTACCGGGAAGCCAATAGCATGGACTCGCACCATGCGGTTGCCATCAGCATCGGGCAGATTAATTCTATCAATGGTCTGCAGCACATTGGAGATAGAGCCGCCTGGCTGGAAATCATCGCCCAGCACATAAATACTTATTTTCTTATCCGGGGCATAAAAAGAACTGATTGCCCTGGTCACGCCCTCCACCGGGCTGCTGTTACTGAACGGGCTCCAGTTGCGTAAGGTACTGATGATGGCACTGCGACGGCCTGGCGTATCGGGAATCCATTGATTGCGATATGAATTGAACATGTATTCACCCATGTCGTTCATTATCTGGATGCCTTTTACCTCGGGATAAATATCGAGCGTTTCAATAACCACTTCAAGCATTCTGTTCCACGCCACCTGCTGCATACTACCGGAAGTATCGATGACAAAGATAATGTATTCACTGTCTACCGGGATACCACCGACCAGATCACTTTCCCTGCTGAAATCCTGACCGAGCAGACGTTGCATCTCTTCCGAAAGCGACTGTTTTGCAATCGCCAGTTTGCTCTCGTCGTCAACGGTCTCATCGGCTATCTGTCTGGAGGTCTGGTAACGCGCCTCAATCAGCGAAAGCTCACGACGCATAATCGCCAGCCTTTCTGTTACGAAGGAAAGCTGCTCCCGTTTAGCGTTCAAATCGCGATTGACGATGGTGGTTTCGCCACGGATCGCAAACAGCTGCTGCTGAAGGTCTGCAATTGGTCGCTCCTCTTCCCGAGTGAGCTCAAGAGTGACCGGTGCAGAGCTTTCGGTAATCATCAGCAGCAGAATAATCGCGCCAAATCCACAGGAGATGACGTCCAAAAAGGAAATAGTCGAACCTTCTGTTTCGCGACGTCTACGCATTAGGGCCAATCCCGCGATGGACTGAGAAATGATCCTTTAGTGCTTTGTGCCAGCACCCAATAAGCAGCCGCTGCACTGGGATCACCTTCCAGGGGCAGCAGAATCACATTCACCGGCACGCCTCGTGGCAGTGCTCCGGCCGCATCTTCAAATAAATCCAATCTGTCTTCAGGCGTAATCAGCCGTTTTGATGAGGCGTTGTTCGACAGCGTCGGCAGGCCATCAGTAATCAGATAAATATTGTCCGGTCGCGGATTCATCGCGCCAATTGCCTGAAACACCTGCTGCAGATTGGTGCCCTGAGAGGGTACCAGCTCGTTTACCTGACGCATTGATTCGTTCAGGCCATCACGATCCGCCACTTCCATCCAGCTGGCTGCAGTCCCTGCAATAACCGGTTTCACCTGATCATTAAAGGCATAAATCTGGTACTGACTGGCGACCGGCAACTGACTGGTAATCCAGTCCACTGTCTTAACAGCCCGCTGCCACTTGGGTGCTGCCCGTTTGCGCTCATCGGGCATATTGCGGGTACGGATAATATTCACCAGAGTCTCATCCATCATGCTGGCGGACATATCCAGCAGAATAAGAATCCGATTACCCCCCAGGAAAAGACCGGTCAGATATTGCCTGTCTCCTTCGCCGAGAAACTCACGCGCATCGCGACCCGTCTCTTCTATTGCGGTGGTCTGCAGACGCAGCAGATCTTCTTCAAGAGAGCGGATATCTGCACGCAGGCGCTCCAGACTTTCTTCGCTGCCCAGGCTGATGCCTTCCATCTCTGCCAGCTGCTGCCGGAAATCATCAACTTCATTTTGTACGCGGCTGGCCATGCCTTGGGCGGTGACGATCTCTAGGCTGACGTCCGCCAGCGTGTTGCGGATGCGCACCAGCTGCGCCTCACCTTCAAGGATTTCTTCATCAAGCAGGGTGACTTCAGCGGTAAGTACCGGGTCACTTTCATTGAAGGATTCGGTGGCGGTGTGGTCAAGGATCAGAAATATCAGCACCACAGCGCCAAAGCCACAGGACATCACGTCGAGGAAGGCAAGGCTGAGCGGATTAAAGCTGTCGCGTTTCCTTTTACCTCTGGCCATCATGCACCTGGATTAATTGAATTGGATGTTCAAGTTCAGTGAATCGTAAAACGTCACCGGTCTTGAGCAGATGACCGGTTTGCACCGGATTGCCATTGACCAGCCAGCCAGATTCCTGGCAACGCAGATTGAACTGGCCAGCCTGTTGCTCAATCTCGCCCAGGGTGCGGGCGGCATTACCATTGAGCTGAAAACGCTGCATATCGTTGTCTGCGTTACGGCGCACGAGCCCCAGGCTGAGACGCCTGCCCAGCGGCCACGCCTGGTAATCGAGCATGGCATGAGTTGGCCTGCTGGCAGCCTGTTGCTGATCCGCAGTGTGCTGCTGACTGGCGGTCCGGGCCTGAATGTCTGGCCGCAATCGCGTGACAAAATTAACGGTACCGGCACTGTTAAGTAACTGGTCCTGATAACGCAGACAGGTTTTAATTAAGGCGTCTGTCGAAACAATATCCTGCTTGAGCGGACCGAGCGCGTTGAGATTACTGCGCAGACCCGGCAACGCTGCCATCCTCTCGGTCAGCAGTAAGGCGCCATCTGTCGCTCCGTGCCCTTCCAGCTCACGTAAATGCTCGGTGATCTTGCGGTAAAAAGGCCTGAGCTGGGCGACGATACTGGAGCGCGTCACTCGGGCCTGATACCTGGCACTGTCAGTCTGAATATCGAGCAGCAGATTGTTGTCTTCGGTTTCCTGACTCAGCCAGCGCGGCAGGCTGTCGTATAGTGTCTGTTCCCATTTTGCATTGTGCTGCGGATTAAACCGGCTTTGCTGAATGAAGGCATCCGTAACCAGTTGCGCCAGACTATCGGCCAGATTGGACCAGCCCACGCCAGGCACCTGAATTACGGCCTCACGAACCAGCTCCCCGTTGCGCAGATGCACCTCTGAAAGCACTACCTGGTGGAGCTGAATATCCGCATGGACTATTGAATTATTGCCTGCTGAATTATTGCCTGCTGAATCACTACCTGCTGAATCACTGCCTGCTGAATCACTGCCTGAGCTGGAGCCATTGGATTGCCGGGCCGCCGCAGCGGCAACAGAGGTATCGATCAGACCGACCGCATTAAACGGACTCTGCTTGATCAGTCCCAGCAGGATGGCCAGTTGCTGCCGCGAAAAGCTGCCAGGAACCGCCAGTATGATGTCCCCTTCAAGCTGTGTCTGTGCAGCCAGGTGCTTCAGATGCGAATAGGCCAGATCCGCATTATGACGTAAGTGTGCAATTGGCCTGGCCAGCGGTTCCATACTGAGCCGGTGCCAGAATTCATTGCTGCTGTTGACCGGGTGGATCTTGCTCTGCCCGGCAGCATCATGACCAAACTCAAGATCTTCACCAATAGCCACCGCATAGCCGGGACTGCTGAAGATCAGCCCGTTTTCGTCACCAATACTGATGCCATTGTCATTGAGTTCGAGAACCTTCAGTGTCATTCGCGTCTATCCCTGTCCGGCACCTGCAGGTAGCGCAGCAGATGCTCATCGCTGTAATTCTGACAGTCGAGCACCAGACGGTCCTGGATCAACAATAATTGATGCAGCAGGAACATCAGCAGAATACTGGTCACCAGCGCCACGAACGTAGAGTTAAACGCTACCCCCAGACTGACAGTAACGCCGAGAATATCGCCATTTACTGCCTGATTCGCCTGACCAAGGGCGGTACCGATGCCGCGCACAGTGCCAAGGAAGCCGATGGATGGGATGGCCCAGGCAATATAGCGGACAATGGTCAGTTCGCTTTCCAGGCGCTCCGATTCGTTATCACACAGGTCTTTAATGGTGTGCGCGGCGTCCTGAATATTATGTGTGGTACCAAAGCGATGCAGACCGGCAAGGATCGCCCGCGGTAATAGATAGTTGCGCTCAACCTCCGGCAGCGCCTGCACCGGTCGCGCGTACTGTCTGGCATCTTCCGGCAAAATACTGGTGCCCTCGGACACCTGCAGCAGTTGTCGGTCGAGCAGGCGGCGCTGTCGCATGGTCTGCTGAGCCTTCATGCCGATAATTGCCAGCGCCCAGAACATCAGGATGATGCAGATTTCCTGCTCAAAATCGCGCAGCACAATATAAAGTGAGCGATCCGGCACGTAGCTTTCATCCGCAGCGATCAGCAAAGTCTGCTGCTCCAGCACATAATCAGCATTGGGACGAATAACTGCCACATAAACCGCATGTACCACGATGACCACGATGATCAGCGCGAACAGCTGGTAGATCACTTCGGTGAGATAGTTCTGTTTCATACTTGTGAATGTCCTTCCTTGTTTCAATGTCTTATATGTCTACCGGAAACGAAACTCCCAGGTCCAGGGACAACTGTTCAGTCGGGATGAATCTGCCTCCCGACTGTTGCGGATCCAGGGGTTCATCCGACTGTGGATCAAAGAGTTCTACATCAGCTATTGATGATGTCTGCCCGGAGTCGGCTGAATCCGCGGCCTCTGTTTCGGTTTCTGCCTGGGCCTGGGCCTGAGCCTGGGCCAGGTCATCAGCCTGGGCCTGCTCGGCAGCGGTCAGCTCTGCATCCAGAGCGGCAGTTGCAGCTGTTTGCCCGGAACCCGTGTCCGCTGGCACGTTCTGGCTGGCGGCGGCACTCTCTACACTGTCGGCACTATTTGCAGCCGCTGCCGGGGCTTGCTGCTGATTCTGCTGCTGTGCAGCGGGTGGTGCCGCTGTATTCTGGCTTTGTGCCTCACTGGCGGTGCTCAACGCCAGCAAAGTCAGCAGGCAGAACCCGCTGAGCAGGCGTGTACTGATATTTGCGCTCAACATTTCATTCCCCCAGATAACGCGCGATGCGGAAACCGAGATCATCCCGGGCTTCCTCGCCAAAATCGCGGTAGGAAAGTCGTAATTCAGTGATTGCGCTGTGCGCCCAGCTGGAACCTTTTATCGTTCGGAAACTTCCTTCATCAGGCCCCAGCGGGTCAACTTCTTTAACCGAGCTCAGGGTGCCAACGGCCCCATAATAATCATGAACCCATTCCGACACATTACCCGACATATCGAACAGACCGCGAGCATTAACAGTAAATCCACCAACCGGCGCGGTGCCCGGAACCCCATCATCGTACGCAGTCAAATACTGGCCGAGGAAGGTTCTGGTCGACAGGTCGGCAAAATTCCCGGCTTTGTCCGGCGGGGGTAATTGTTCCCCCCAGGGGAAGCGCAAGGTGTTGCCCGCATCGTCGGTGCGCGCAGCCCACTCCCACTCGGCTTCCGTTGGCAGTCGGTAACCGGTCGAATCGGCATTATAGCCAACGATTTCATCGCCGCTGACCTGGTAAAACGGTGTCAGTGACTCCTGTTCGCTGAGCCAGTTGCTGTACAGAGCGGCATCGGTCCAGGTGATCTGCACAACCGGCTGACTGTCCAGATCCTGAGTGCTGCCCTGCAATACACCGGAGCTATGATCTGCACGGAAGCGTCGGAACTGACCATTGGTGACTTCGTGCAAAGACAGATAGAACGGTTTTTCCAGCGCCACGTCGCGCAGCGTCTCATTGGCGCGGCGCCCAGGTTCGCGCCGTGAAGCCCCCATGGTGAATTCACCCGGATAAAACAGTTTCAGCGTCTGTCCGGCCACGGTGGTGATGACGGGTTTAATCGATTCCAGTTTTGCCTCTTCCAGTGATTTCAGATTTACGCGAATCTGCTGCTCCAGACCTGGCCGGGAAGTAAACGTGGTCGCATAAGGCACGAAGCCTTGTTTGCGAATTTCAACACGCTGACTGGCTGATAGCAGCTCTACGGTCTGATTGGCCTCGCCACGGAATTCACCGTCAATATACAGTTCCGCATCGGCGGGTTGAGCCTGAATTTTGACCATTGAGGTAACGGGCACCAGAGCTATGGTGATGTCCTGCTCTTCGTCAGGATTAGTGCGCACATTGCGTTGTGCGTTATTAAAACCCGTGCGAAACAAGGTGATCTGATGCTCACGTCCAGGAGCCAGCGCAACTTCCAGCGGCGTCTGCCCTTTGAAGTCACCATTGATAGTGACATTAGCATTGCCCGGCACCGATCGGATAAAAACCAGGCCATCGGCACGTTCCAGACTGACTGATGGCAGCAGCATATCTTCACCGGCAGTAACCACCAGGTCATCCTGCCAGGCTTTATGGCCAGCCAGTTTCAGAGTTACTTCATGGGCACCTTGCAGAACCTGGGCCTGCAGTGGCGTGGTACCAAGCAGCTCACCGCTGACGATAACATCAGCTCCGGGCGGCTCGGTCTCAAAGCTAAGCTCTGCCCAGGCCGGTTGCAGTACTGCGCTGAACGCCTGTTCCTCTAAGCGGCCATTTACGATTATGGTTTCCTGCCAGGGCTGATAGCGATCCAGTGACACCACCATTTCATACTCACCCGGCTCAACTTCCACCTGTGTTAATGGCGTAACGCCCAGATCAATATTATCCAGCATCACTCTGGCACCGCTGACACTGCCGCCAGCCTGCACCTCGAAAGACAACAGACCCGGTTTGGGTCGCAGATCAAAAGGGTGAATCTGTGCGGCGTCCTCAGTGACGTTTAAAATCACTGGCGCGTCGTGATAACCCTCATTACGCAGGGTCAGTTGATAGGTGCCGGGGCGCATTAAATAACGCTGACCGAGCGGAACCGAGAATCCGGAGTCAACGTCTATGGTTGCAGTGGCAGGATTTGTCTGTACGTAAACAGAACTGGCCGTCAGCACAAACCAGGCAGCAGTGCCGGTTATGGCGAGAAACACGGCAACAAAAACATGCAGCGCCGAGAGTCGAAACTTGAAGCCATCCTTCTTTGCAGTGGGCGGCGTAAAATCAATCGGGATGATCGGATCAAGAGAGTCGTCTACCGGGCTGTCTCTAAATGCGTCGTCTTTGGAATTATCGCGCATCAACTTAAGACCTGCCTGCCGCTACAAGTTCGTTACACTGAATGGTAACCGGTTCTGTCTGATGACCAAAACCGACTACAAACTCTTTGCGCACATCTCGATAACCTGGACGGGTTCCTACTGCGACATAGCGGCCTGGTTGCAGGCTCAAGGTCTGCTCGCTGAACTGACCAAGATTACCGACCTGAAACAAGGTGACCTGAGTTGCATTATCAGAAATCAGCTGCACCTCTATCGGTATCTGTGCCTCACGTAAAACAACTTCAAGCTGGTCGAGTTGCTGTTGCAGGCGAGGCCCTGGATTTTCAAGATCGCGACCCGCGTAATAAACACCTGCGGTCTGCTCATAGACTGCGGGCTCGGCCAGACGCTCGGGCCGGGTAAGTGCATCTTCCAATAAGATATCCAGCTGCAATCGTTTCTGAGCGTAGTCTTTACCTTGAATGGCGAAGACCAGATTACTGTCGACTGACAGTGCCGCATCATACTCCTGCACGGCCGGTTGCCATTGTTCAGCAGCCTCGTGTTCGGCGGCACTCTGCTGGTGGTTATTAATGCGGTTGATAGCCAGCTGATCTCTGGTCTGAGTCAAGGCCTCCTGAGCCTGCTGTGAACCGGGTCGCATGCGCAGAGCACGCTCGAAGGCCGCAATCGCCGGTTCTGGCTGTTTGTTTTGTAAGGCGGCAAAACCCTGTGACATGACCGCGGCAAATTCCTGATTAGCAATCGCGCTGCGAACCTGTGCCAGTGCGTCGCGGCTGCCCTCATGGTCGCCATCAAGCGTGACGGCCTGCTGGAACAGAGTCTGTGCCTGTTGCAGTTCGCCAGACTCCTGCAGACGCATGCCCTCGCGCAGCAGACGCACGACTTCCTCAAGAGATTGCGCACGCTGCAAACCGGTGCTGGCCGCAGCGCTGCCAGCTTCAATCTGCAGCGCGATGGTGAAACTCTGCTCGGCTGCGTTCGCACTGCCCTGTTGCAGTGCCAGTTCGCCCTCTTCCAGATAACGATTAAAAACTGCAGGCATCGACGCTGACAAGTCACTGAAAATCTGCTCGGCCTGTTGGTAGTTTTCGGTGGCCAGCGCAAATTGCTGGCTGCGATAACCCTCGTCACCGAGGCGGGCAAATTCTACTGCCGACTGATAAGCCTCTTCTGCCCAGACCTCTGCGCCAACTTCATTCAGCTCGGCCTGCAGCGTCAGCAGGCTGGCCAGTACATCCTGAGCCTCTTTACGTTCGCGGGCGCGCTGCGCTTCGTCAAAAGGAGATACTGCATTCAGGGGGACATTTGCAGTCTGCACAATGATGGCCGGATCCACTTCTGCCCGACGGGTAAACGGCAATTCGTATTCAGTAACCAGGCGCGGCAATACAAAAATTACCGCCAGTGCCAACAACAGCAACACGCCAAAAGCCACCCAAACCAGCATGGGAATCCCGGCCGGGGCCGATGGCCCAGTCGCAGCATTCCCTGCAGAAGACTGGGTTTCGAAATCCTGCTCAGCCATGCTTCACTGACCTCACCTTCAAGCAATCAATTAAAAATGAGCTCAAATTTCACCTGTCTCACTTCGATATATTTCTACCAGAATTTCTCGCCACTGTGCGTACTGCTCTTCCACCGTACCATTCAGCATGATGGTCCGGTCTTCCAGATCGATAACTTTAGGAGCGACGGCAGTTTCCAATGACTCACCCAACTCGCGCAACGCCTCGATATGCATTTTCGCCTCTGAACTGCGGTCAAAGCCGCTTTTTACCATATAAGCCCCGGCACCGACGCCCACCATACTGCCGGTACGCACCGCAGCATTGCTGCTGGTTGCTGCCGCAATACCACCGACAATTGCAGCGGTTCCGAGAATAAACCGACGTCGAGCGGAACGTTCCATTTCCTGTACGCTCAATGTTTCGTGATAACTCTGCTGCCGCCAGGAATCATAGGGACCACGCATTTCGCGGGCATAGGTTGCGTAGTAATCCTGCACCGTATCAACAAACATATTATCGCGCTGACGGATTTCACGCATCCGCGCCAGGTAGGGATCATTATCTGCCGGTAGCCGCACTACAGAGGTGATGCCGCGATTGTCGGTAGTCAGATATTCAGAAAAAATATCCGGGGCGAAACTGCGCGCGAACTGTAATTCAGTCACATTGCGAATGTTGTAAAGCTCTGCAGGCTTGAAATTCTTTTTCCTGTATTCCAGCAGGTCGTTGGCGATATTGTTGTAGATAACCTGGAAAGGATCATTGGCCTGCCGCTGGGTCTGCTCGTAACTGAACTGACTGATGTTTTCGGCGTATTCTTTGGTGTACCAGACGTTGCCGGTGGAGTCGCTGGCAGTGACTTTCAAAATCATTGCCTCGCCATTGGAGAGCAGGATCTGTCCGGTTAACAATACGTCGAAGGTGCTGATATCGTTTGGCATGACACGCACCACACCCCAGTTGCCAGAGCGCTCCAAGGTTTCGGCCAGCAGATGCGGCACATAGCGTGATTCGGCGCGGCGAATCTCAAGATTAGTGCGGTCCAATTCTTTTTTAGCTATCTCATCAATGCCCGGATCAAATACCGTAACACCGATATCCAGCAACTGGTCTTCATGCACTGGCTCGGAATCCTGCACCACTTGCACAAATGCGGTGCTTTTAACAGACGTAGTGGAACATGCGGCAAGGCTGAGCAGGACAGCCGGCAAAAGAAAAAAATACCGCATGAAACCTGATCTTGTAGAAATCATATTGACACCCTTTCACCCTGGAGATTGACTACTTATACCTGAAGAAGTCTGTCAGGAGCCTGTTGCCCTTAACGGCTACTGGCGACTCAGACCGGTATAGTTTCGATACTCATCCCATAATTTTTCGCGTAGCTCCGGATCGGGCTCGCGCATTGCGGCTTCCCTGAGTTGCCTGGCGACCACATCATCGTCACGCCCGCTGGGAATGTCTTCAGGAACTGGAAACGTCTCCTCTTCACTGCCATTGCCACCAATGCCTGTGCCAGTTCTGCCCGCAGCCGTTGCGCCAGCGCCGGAGGGACCACCACTGACCCCACTCTGACTGCTGGCTATAATTATTGGCTGACCACCGCCACCGGCCCCACCATCTCCGCCAGCACCGCCGCTGTTCAAGCCTGCTGGATCATTACCTACGGCATCACTCTGCGCCTGGGCGCGTGAACGTTCCGCCAGAATGAGACCGTCGAACACGCCATAACCGGCATTGAGCGCACCATCAAGCACAGCAACCTGCTCAGCCCCGGTTAATACTCCACCCGGCGCGCTGCCTGCTCTATTGCTGGCGGTGCTGCCGGCACTGCCAGTGGCTGTGCCGCCAGTTCCTGATTGGCTGCCCGACCGGGCGCCTGACTGACTGCCTTGAGCGCCAGATTGAGCGCCCGGCTCGTTGCCCGCCAAAGCACCACTGGCAGAACCATCGTCTGCGGAAGTACCGTTACCGTCGCTACCGTCGCTACCGTCGGCCTGGCCGCTGCCATCAGCAGCTCCGCCTGCAGTTGATGCCGTGTCCGTGCCAGCGTCACCGCTGCTTGCACCATTAAGGCCGGGCAGATTATCGAGTGTATAGCTGCCAGCACGGCCAAACTCGCCTTGCTGGGAACCCGCAGTGCTGCCCTCACTGCCAGACTGTGAGCCGTTCTGACTGGCGGTACTGCGACTGGATGGCTGGGAGCCCGACTGCTGCGAACCTGACTGTTGCGAACCCGATTGCTGCGAGCCCGATTGCTGTGAACTTGACTGTTGAGAGCTCGACTGTGGTGAACTCGACTGCGAGCCTGACTGCCGTGAAGAACTGGATGGCGACGAACTGCCTGGCAATGACGCCGACTGCGAGGAGCTGCTCGAAGGGGATCCAGGCATGCTGCTGGAACTTGATGACGATGGCGATGATGAAGAAGAGGACGGCATCGACGATGCAGTGCTGCTGGAGCTGGGGCTGCTGGAGCTGGAGCTCGAACTGCTGGAGCTGGAGCTGCTGCTCGAACTGCTCGACGAGGATGACGATGAGCTGGAGCTTGGCATGCTCGGCATGCTGGACTGTGATGACTGTGAAGAGCTGGTAGATTCGCAACCAGCCAGCACCAGCGCCAGAGCACTGAGTCCAAGCAATTGTTTTACAACTGGCATTTTCATAATGAATTCCCCGGAACAACATTTTGTCAAGCCATACATATTCAGACAACTGACTTCGCCATCTATTCGCCTTCCAGACCGGATTTCGTACAGTTTTATCGCACAGCTGATGCTGTGCACCTGAATCACCGTTAGGCTCGTCCAAGTCAGTACCCTGATCAATCAATAAAGCCCGATTGATCAAAACCTCAATCAGTACCAGAAAGGAAACCTGAGCCTGGCTTCTTTAACTTCAATCGGATCTCCATCCTCCAGGCGGGGCCTGAAGTTCATTCCCCGCGCCATGCGCACAACCTCTGAGCTGGCCCTTGCGGCATCTGGCGGCTCTACCGCCAGTGATTGCACATTCGATGCCCTGCCATACTGATTTATCCCCAGGCTTACATCCACATAGCCCTGTCGCAAAGGCCGACCAGAATTGTCCGTCAGATTCAGGCTGGCATCCTCTTCTGCTAAAAAGCCAGGCAATGCCACCAGTTGTTCAAAAAACTGCTCAGCTTCGTCCTGCCCATTTTCTAAAAGAATATCGTAAACATCCCGGTATATTCTGAATCCGGCCTGTCTGCGATTAAAAACCATGTACCAGTCGCCCAGTTCGGCCAGAGCCTGCGCCCTGCGTCGCTCAATGCCTTCAAGATTACGCATGCGCGAGGAGGAATACAATTCATAGATACTAAGCAGCGCCTGCTCTCCCTCAGTGAACCCGCTGATCCTGGTGGTGTTATTAACCAGACCATTCTCGGTATTCATCATACTCGGGCCTGCCATATTGCTGTGATTAGTCATCGACACGCGGTCAATCTCGGATTGGGTCCCGTACAAAGCCAGTCTGAACGCCGTCTGCGTCATGTTTTTCAGATAATTAACGTAACGGGGATCACTAAATCCAAAATGCACATTGACCAGCGCCGCGGCGGCATTATACAGCCGGTAGGCTTCAAGCAGCTTGAGCAGCGGCTCGCCCTCAGCCCCCCGCCTGAAAGTCTTAACGTTCCATTGCGCCAACTTATCCAGCGCGGGAATCATGCGTGGATCATTTTGCTCAAATGCGCGGCTTTGTACATAAAAAGCATAGCGCTGCTGCCGGTCGGCCTCCTCCCACTGGTTGAGCGCAATATGGGTCTCCACCATGCTTTCTATGGGCGCGATCTGCTCCACGCTAACCAGGCCATAATTGATGCGATTAATATGAGCGGCGCGGGTGAAAATATCCAGCGCTTTAGTGAAATCACCCTGCTCCTGCAGCATACGTCCCATCGCCATCAAGTCTTCGGCCAAAGTTGGGTCCCATGCGCCACGCAGCTCTTCCTCTTCCTTAAGCATTCCCTCATAACGCCTGATGTCTTTCGCCAGATTCAGAAAAGTTTCCTCATCCGGCGGGCCCATCATAATCGGGTTTTCAAATTGCACCGGGGCACTCGCCGCCGCAGCGAGAGTCTCTCTCATGGTTGAACCGATAATTTCGCCCAGCTGATTAAATACGAGGGGATTGCCAATATGAATTGGTACTATTGGAACGGCTTGCGCTTGCGCAGAGGCACCAGTATCTTCCAGAGGAGTTTCATCAGCCTGAACACTTATCGGAGGATCTATTGAAGAGTTTTCTACCTCCGGCTCGGCAGCCCAGGCTGGCGCCGCAGCCAACAGCAGGCAGGACAAACAAATTGTTCTTACATCTGAGAAAGCTTGTCTGGAGTTGGGACCATTCACAATTCACCTCTGACAATTTAATAAATGCGATCGCGCTTCTGCAAGGGTGCTACCATCCCTTCAGGCCAATCTATAATGCACCACCATAACTAGCAACCCAAATACTACTGAACAAGCGCTACATAATTTTGAACAGGTTTCCGCAATGCCTGAACTACCCGAAGTTGAAACCACCAAACGAGGAATCGCTCCGCACTTACTGCACCAAACTGTCAGCAGTGTTGTGATTCGGCAGCGCCAGTTACGCTGGCCAATTACCCCAGAGATGATGACAGAGCTGCCCGGTCAAATACTGCGTTCAGTCGACCGGCGAGGTAAATACCTCATCCTTGCCGCTTCAAAAAATGAGGCCTCAGGAATTGATACCGGAAAAAATTATCTTCTCATTCATCTGGGCATGTCAGGAAGCCTGCGCCTGGTGCCGGTAGATAGTCCCGCCGGCAAGCATGATCATGTCGATATCACTATGACGACCGGTATCGCGCTGCGTTACACCGATCCCCGCCGCTTCGGCTGTATGCTCTGGTTTGCGGGTGATCCGCTGCTGCATCCTTTATTGCGCGCGCTGGGGCCGGAGCCGCTTTCCGATGCTTTTGCCCCCGACTATCTGCGCGTGCAGGCTGCCGGGCGCAAGGTGCCGGTGAAGTCATTTATCATGGATAGTAAAGTAGTTGTGGGGGTAGGCAATATCTATGCTAATGAAGCCTTGTTTATGGCAGGTATTGATCCGCGCCGGGCTGCGGGTCGGATCTCTGCTCAGCGTTACGCCCTGCTGACTGAGCGCATAAAAGAAGTACTGGCAGGAGCAATTTTGATGGGTGGCACTACCCTGCGCGACTTCACTGGCGCCACTGGCCAGCCCGGTTATTTTAAACAGTCACTGGCCGTTTACGGTCGCGGTGGTCATCCCTGTTTGCGTTGCGGCACCAACCTGCGCGAAATACGGATTACTCAACGCAGCACCGTGTTCTGCCCAGGTTGTCAGTCCTGATTTGAACTGCGGCTACAGCACTGCATTTACAGAGAATTGCGCAGCTGCTCATATTCCTCAGCTATTGCTGCCGCTACTACCGGATGCACAAACTTGGAAATGTCGCCACCGTAGGAAGCGATTTCCCGCACCAGGGTCGATGAGATGTAGGACAGATGTTCAGCAGGGGCCAGGAACACCGTTTCAATATCCGGCTCCAGCACGCGATTCATACCCACCAGTTGAAATTCATATTCGAAGTCGGCAACGGTACGCAGACCCCGCAGAATAATTCTTGATCCACGTTGCTTTACGAACTCGGTCAGCAAGGTGTCAAACGCACAGACTTCAACATTTTTCAAATGCCCGAGCACCTGCGCTGCCAGATCGACGCGGCTGGCTGCCGCCAGAGATGTGGTTTTTTGTTTATTGATTCCAATTGCGACAATGATATGGTCAAACAGACCGGCAGCCCGCTCGACAAGGTCGGTATGCCCGTTGGTGATGGGGTTAAACGTGCCAGGATAAACGGCTATTCTCATTGTTCTGCTCACTTTTTGGCCGGACGATTTGCTTGACGCTGTGCGGATTCCGCGGCCATTCTAGCCAAACGGCTGCAGGAGCTCAATGTAACGTAAAATTCTCTGTTCCAACCAGCGCGACTGTCCGGCGGCAGCGAAGCCTGCATGACCTCCGGCCGACATCACTTCAAGCCGAATCTGCTCAGGCAGGGAGCGTGCATCCGGGATTGCCTGAGGCGGAATTATCGGATCATTCATGCTGTGGATCATCAGCGTGTCAGATTTTATCGCGCCGAGGAAATTCTGACTGCTGGAACGCTGATAATAATCGCGCGCATCGCGAAAACCATGCAGCGGCGCAGTAACCCGGTCATCAAACTCCCAGAGTGTGCTCAGCTTATCCAGACCACCCAGCGCATTCAGTTTCTCCAGCTCTTCGATATTGCCCTGCTGCAAGAACAGTTGCTGCTTAGTGCGCACACCGCTGAGCAACCCCTGCAAAAAATACCGTCCGTAGATTCTGCTCAAACCGGCATTCATGGTGCTTGAACATAAAGCCAGCGAAAACGGAGTCGACACGGCAACCGCGCCGACCACCAGCTGCGGCCTGGGATTCTCTCCCAGCCATTTAAGCATCACATTGGCACCCAGCGAAAAACCAATGACGACAAATTTTCGTTCCGGGAAATCGCTTCGCAGGCTGGTGAATACTTCCTCCAGATCATCGCTGTTACCCGAATGATAGGCCCGGGCCAGGCGATTGGGCTCACCGCTACAGGAACGCAGATTCATTGCTGCACTCGGATAGCCGTGCTGACTGAGCATTTGTTGCAGCGACAGCACATAGGGTGAACTTGAGCAGCCGCACAGACCATGAAGGATCAGCACCATTGGCAATCCGGCCGCGTGTTGCGGATTGCCATCAGGATCATTGACGCCTGCCGCCCAGTCCAGATCGATAAAATCACCATCGGCAAGCTCAATTCGCTGGCGCTGACGCGGCGGCAGATCAGATTTGGGAGCCGGTGCGAATTTGCGCCACAGGGTCTGGCTGTGCCCTTCCGGCAACCACCAGGGTGCTTTGAAGACTGACACAGTTACTTGCGGTCGTTTCACGGCAAAACCTCTCTCATGACTTTAAAGAAGGAGTCCTTATTCAATGCTGCCATCAGCATCGTGCTCAATACGGCCAACGCCCTCAGGGCGGCGCTGGCATAAACAAAAACTAACCGCTCCCGCTTGTTTGGATTTCAACACCAGCCAGTTTTTTGGCAACTTCACGCGCGCCAGGCCGGTGCCTGATTCTACATAGATCAATGCCTGGGGTTTGAGCACCTGGCTGTCCTCCAGTTTCTGACACGCCGATTCCAGCAGATTTGCCGCAAAGGGTGGATCAACAAAGGCGATGCCATATTGCTGCCCTTTCGCCGAACCAGGTGCGGAGTCACGTGCGGAACCTGCTGCCGAGTCAAGAGAGACCGAATCGAGCCAGCTCAGTGCGTCCTGTCGATGCAGAGTGAAATTGTTATTTATAGCGCCCAGTATCTGCAGATTGCTGCGGATTGCGGCCAGTGCCGCAGCTGAGTTATCAATGAAAGTGACATGGCTCGCGTCGCGAGACAGCGCTTCAATACCGCAGGCACCACTGCCGGCAAAAAGATCAAGACAGGATTCCTGTGCAATGTGGTTCTGCAGCCAGTTAAACAGCGTCTCGCGCACTCGGTCGGCAGTTGGACGCAAACCCTCTGCATCCGGAAATGTTAATTTTCGGCTGCGCCATTTACCCGCGATTATGCGCAGCGTGTTGGTGGATATTTTCATGGAATACCATTGCTGTGTAAGTCGATCTGTAAATTGCTGCTATCTAAACGCATTAACCATGTATAAGAAAGTCCCGCAATGCTAGTATTTCGCGTCCGGCATTAGAGCAGATACAGCCTGGAATCCCCGTTTATGTTTAATTTTTTCAAGAAAGCAAAACCAACACCCGAGACTCCGGAAGCGGAAACTCTGCCCGCGGCTGATGTGGTGCTGGATTCGGACCCCGCAGTTGAGTCAGATACCGCCGCCGGTTCTGCACGCGATGCTCTGCCGGAAGTTGCGCCCGCCCCTGAAACTCAAACCGAAACGGCTGCGGCGCCGATTATCGAAGCCAATAACAAGCCTTCAGCGCAAGCAGAACCGCCCGCCAAAGAAAATCTGTTCAGCCGCCTCAAACAGGGCTTGAGCCGCACTCGCAGCAATCTCTCCGACGGGCTCAGCGATCTGGTGCTGGGCAAAAAAGTCATTGATGAGGCGCTGCTGGAGGATATCGAGACCCAGTTATTATCCGCAGACCTCGGCATAGCGGCAACCGACCACGTTATCCAGGCGCTCGCTGCCCGGGTTAAACGCAAGCAGCTGACCAACGCTGACGCCCTGATGGAGAGCTTGAAAGCCGAGCTCACCAACTTACTCAAACCCTGTGACGTGCCGCTGACCATTCCGGCCGATCAGAAGCCCTATGTGATCCTGGTCGTCGGTGTAAACGGTGTGGGTAAGACCACCACCATTGGTAAAATGGCCAAACGCCTGCAGCAGGATGGCAAGAAACTGATGCTCGCAGCAGGCGATACCTTCCGCGCCGCGGCCGTCGAGCAATTGCAGGTCTGGGGCGAGCGCAACAAAGTACCGGTGATCTCCCAGCCGAGCGGATCTGACAGTGCTTCCGTGATCTTCGATGCCTACCAATCGGCTAAAGCCCGTGGTGTCGATGTGCTGATCGCCGACACCGCCGGTCGCCTGCACACCAAAGATAATCTGATGCAGGAATTGCAGAAGATAGTGCGGGTGCTGAAGAAACTGGATGCAAACCTTCCGCATGAGGTGATGCTGGTGCTTGATGCGACCACTGGCCAGAATGCCCTCAGCCAGGCGCAGAGTTTTCATAAAGCGGTTAACCTCACCGGCATAACGCTGACCAAGCTTGATGGCACGGCTAAAGGCGGCATGGTGTTCGCGATCGCCAAAGAACTGCAGCTGCCGATCCGTTTTATCGGGATTGGTGAGCAGGTAGATGATTTACGTCCCTTTGCGGCGGATCAGTTCGTATCCGCCTTATTTGACCGCGAAGCATGATCAGATTTGACGATGTGAGTAAGCGCTACCCTGGCGGCCATGATGCTCTTAAGCAGGTCAGCTTTGAGCTGAATAAGGGCGAGATGGCCTTCCTGACCGGCCGCTCCGGCGCCGGCAAAAGCACATTGCTGAAACTGATCATGATTATGGAGATTGCTAACCAGGGGCAGATTCTGGTCAATGGCAAGAACCTCAACCGCCTGCCAAAGCGGCAGATCCCCTTGTACCGGCGACGCATCGGCGTGGTCTTTCAGGATCATCAACTGCTGTTTGATCGCTCTGTTTATGAAAATATCGCGCTGCCTCTGCAGATAGAAGGCTACAGCAAACACGAAGCCGGCCGGCGCGTGCGCGCTGCTCTGGATAAAGTGGGTCTGTTGAAAAAAGAGAAACTTAACCCGATTACCCTGTCCGGCGGTGAGCAACAGCGCATCGGTATTGCGCGCGCCGTGGTCAACCGGCCGCAGATTCTGCTGGCCGATGAACCGACCGGAAATCTCGACCCTGAACTGGCCGCGGAGATCATGCTGCTGTTTGAACAGTTCAACCAGATTGGGGTCAGCATGCTGATTGCCAGCCATGATTTGTCGCTGATCACCCGGCTCAAGCACCGCATGCTGACCCTGGAGAATGGCACGCTGGTGTCTGACACCACTCACAAAGCCAGCGCTGAACGCTCATTATGAGAACTGAACCCGTCAAAGCCAAAGCCGTTAAAGATCCCGCTCTGAAAGCACGAGCGGCGCCAGCGTCTACAGCCAGTCAGCTACGTTCGCGGCTGCAGCATCATCGGGAGATGGCTGGCGATAGCCTGCACCGGCTATGGAAGGCCCCGCTCGCCAGTCTGATGACGATCACGGTGATTGGCATTGCGCTGCTGTTGCCAGCCCTGCTGTCAGTGGTCATGCTCAATGTGGGCGGTCTTGGCAGCGGCATTGATGATATCAACCAGATTACCCTGTACCTGCATGATGAAGTGACGGAAAGCCGGGCTGCTGAGCTAAGCGATGACTTACTTAGCAACAATGATGTGCGGTCAGTCAGCTACATCTCTGCCGATCAGGCGCTGCTGGAGTTCCGGGACCAGTCGGGCTTCGGGGATGTGATCAGTGCACTGGGCAGCAATCCGCTGCCCGCCGTGCTGGTGATCCGTCCATCAACACTGGATGCGGCTGAGGCAGAGCAATTGTTGCAGGCATTGCAAGCCCTGCCGGAAGTGGAATTTGCGCAACTTGATCTGCTATGGCTGCAGCGTCTGCAGGGGCTGACCGGGATCATTGAACGGGCCGTGGCGGCGCTGATTATCATTCTATCGGTGGCCGTGTTGTTTGTAGTCGGCAATACCATCCGCATGGCCATTGAAAGCCGTCGCGCGGAGATTCTGGTGGTGAAGCTCGTGGGTGGCAGCAATAGTTTTGTGGCACGGCCTTTTCTCTACACCGGCTTCTGCTATGGTCTGCTGGGGGGATTGTTTGCGTGGCTGAGCCTGCTGTCACTGTTGCTGCTGTTTGCCGAGCCATTAAACAGTCTGCTGGATCTGTATGGCAGCGACTTTGTGCTGCAGGGGCCGGGCATCCTGCCTGCTGTTGTGCTGCTTAGCGGCGGCGCCCTGCTCGGCTGGCTGGGCGCGCTGCTGTCGGTGATGCAGTACCTGGCGGCGATTGAGCCACGTTAGTCGGCACTCCGCTGTGTACGTAACCCCCAATCAGGGCAACCCCCAGTCAGGGCAACTCCCAGTTATAGCCGCTGCCATTGGCTGAACTCTTCCTGTTTATGGCTGGTTCCACATGGCCTCGAGCACTGAGGTATTCAGGTTCTTCTGCGCCTGCTCGAGATACGCTCGTAAGCGAGCGACCACTTCGGGATTTTCGCGGGTGTAGCTGTAGGTTTCCGATGGGTCGAGCTCCAGATCAAATAATAAACCCTCAGGGCCGTAATAAGAGGCAGGATTGTCAAAACTGGTAATGAGACTTAAATAGTTGGATTCCACCACCAGTTTCCATTTGCCGCTGCGTACGCCGGCAATGCGGTTGTTCTGAAACATAAACAGCGCCTCATGAGGCGAGGCGGCGCCATCGCGCAGCACTGGCATCATATCCTTGCCATCGATAACGCGGTCATCCGGCAATTCACCCCCGGCCAGCTTTACCAGAGTCGGGAACAGGTCGATATTCATCAGGGCTTCATCGCTGACCTGGCCTGCCGGTATCCCTGCGGGCCAGCGCGCTATAAACGGAACCCGCTGGCCGCCTTCCCACGCGACGCCTTTGCGATCACGAAGCGGCCCGGCGCTGCCTTCAAACCAGGGGCCGTTGTCGGAGGTGAATATGACCAGGGTATTGTCATCCAGGCCCAGCCGCTCCAAAGTGCTCAGAATCTCGCCGGTGCTCCAGTCAATGGCTTCAACCACATCGCCGTACAGACCGGCAGCGGACTGGCCTTCGAATCGCTCGGATACAAACAGCGGGGTATGCGGCATGGTATGGGGTAAATACAGGAAAAACGGCTGGTCTTTGTTATGTTCGATAAAACGCACGGCTTCAGCGGTGTAACGCTCGGTTAAGGTAGTCTGGTCAACGGTTTGTTCAATCACCTGCTCATTGCGGTAGAGCTCCAGCGGGTGCATGTCATTGCTGTGCAGCAGGCCGTAGAACTGATCAAAACCATTGTGAACAGGTGAGCGTTCAGGCTGATGACCGAGATGCCATTTACCAATTAAGGCGGTGCGGTAGCCCAGTTTCTGCAGTGCACCGCCGATGGTTATCTCATCCGGCGACAGGCCAATATTGTTGGTGGGTCTGGCGACACCAGCGACCAGGCCCAGACGGATGGGATAACGCCCGGTCAGCAGCCCGCCGCGTGAGGGGGTGCAGGTATTGGCGCTGGCATAAAAACTGTCAAGGCGGATTCCTTCCAGGCTCATGCGGTCAAGATGCGGGGTGTTAATCAGACTGGCGCCGTACACGCCCAGATCTCCATAACCCAGGTCATCCGCCATGATGACGACGAAATTAGGCCGGACGATTGCAGCGGTGTTGTCGGCCGCGGTCTGGGCGCTGGCCGCATTGATTAACACTGAACACAGGCCGGCAATAATCAGGAGTGCGCGCATTTGTATATCCTCTGTTTTTGGTTTACGGGCGATCATTGCCGGGGATTGATCGGTCAACAATAGCATAACTCACCGGCAGGAAATAACTGGGAGCTGGAAGCTGGTAGCTGGTAGCTGGTAGCTGGTAGCTGCAATGATGCTGCCAGGTCGGCTGGATGATTTCTTGTTTTTTTACTCAGCAGGGCTTGAAATCAAAATACCAGCCCCAATTACCCTGGAGATAACAAATTTTGATGAGATCAAATTGAAATAAGGGAAACTTGAACACGGTCATGTGCGCGGATAAGATTGCGCTTCCCTGCTGTTTAATTTGATGTTCACGCTGTTAGCGAGTAGAGTTTAATTATGAGCATTGGACAAAGTTTACAGACAACAGGCCCTATCGTACCGGGTCGCGACCTTTCAGCTTACATTTCCTCGGTGAACAGCATCGCTGTGCTGACACCTGAACAGGAAAAAGAGCTGGCTAATCAATATTATTATGACAATAACGTGGATGCTGCCCGGCAACTGGTTCTGGCTCATCTGCGTTTTGTTGTGCATATGGCCAAAAGCTACTCCGGTTATGGTCTGTCCCAGGCTGATCTGATTCAGGAAGGCAACGTCGGTCTGATGAAGGCGGTTAAACGCTTCAATCCGGAAGTGGGCGTTCGTCTGGTATCCTTTGCTGTGCATTGGATCAAAGCTGAGATGCACGAATTCATCCTGCGCAACTGGCGCATCGTCAAAATCGCTACCACCAAGTCGCAGCGCAAACTCTTCTTTAATCTGCGCAGCGCTAAGAAAAGCCTGGGCTGGTTGACTAATGATGAGGCCAATGCGGTGGCTGCGGATCTGGGTGTCGACGCTAAAGTGGTTCGCCAGATGGAAGGGCGCATGAGTTCGTATGACATGTCATTTGACGCTGATGCTGACAGTGATGACGAAGACGCCTATATGGCACCGGCCAACTATCTTGAAGATAATCATTCCAATCTGGCCAATGCTCTCGAAGAGACACAATGGGAAGAGGAGAAATCCAACGACCTGTATCTGGCGATGGATCAGCTGGACGAGCGCAGCAAAGACATTATCACCAGCCGCTGGCTGGCTGATGAGAAAGCCACACTGCATGACTTGGCCGCGAAATACCAGGTGTCTGCCGAGCGTATTCGTCAGCTGGAAAAGAATGCGATGAATAAAGTGAAAGGCATGATACTGGCCTGACAGGCACAAAAGATTGATTTTAAAAAGCCGCGGGGGTTTCACCAGCGGCTTTTTTATTGCCTAATCGGCAGGTCATTGTTGTTTTGGGCACCTCTTTAATTTGAGCCTTTTTTGAAAACCCTTTTCTAGAAACCCTTTTTTGGAAACCTTATGAACACCCTGTTTCTGACTGTAGCCGCGTTAAATGGTTTTATTGCCGTCGCCCTGGGCGCGTTTGCCGCCCATGGGCTGAAAGCTTCACTCTCCGCCGACATGCTCAATACCTTTCAAACCGGTGTGCAATATCATATGTATCACGCTCTGGCGCTGTTCGGGGTTGGCGTGTTGACGCTGCAGTTCCCCTTCAATGGCCTGCTGCGCACCAGCGGGTTTTTGTTCCTGGCGGGAATCTTCCTCTTTTCCGGAAGCCTGTATGCATTGAGTCTGAGCGGGATCCGCTGGCTGGGCGCGATTACGCCCATCGGCGGGGTGATGTTTCTGGCTGGCTGGGCCGTGCTTGCGCTGGCCATGTTCAACCTGCGCGGCGCTTAATCGGGAATCCTGTCTATGCAACTCACAGTGAATGGCGACAAACTTTCGGTGCCGGAGAACGTAACGCTGACCGAGTTGCTGACCCAGCTGGGTCTGGCCAGAGTCAAAGTTGCCGTGGAGCTGAATCAGCAGATAGTACCGCGCAGCCAGCACAGTGATTACCTGCTCAAAGACGGTGATGCACTGGAAATTGTGCATGCCATTGGCGGCGGCTAGACGGTAGAATGCCGGCTCACTCTGCTGACTGGTATTCAGATTTATTCAGTCACATCCATTTCGGATCTTCAATTTGGACATATCGATGAGCACAATCGACAAACCATTAATTATCGCCGGCCGCAAATATCAGTCCAGATTGATTGTGGGCAGCGGCAAATACCGGGACTTCAGCCAGAATCTGTCTGCTCTGCAGGCCAGCGGCGCGGAAATGATTACGGTCGCGATTCGGCGGGTGAATCTGGGCCAGAACCCGGATGAGCCTAATCTGCTCGATGTAATTTCAGCCAGCAAATACACCATTCTTCCTAATACCGCCGGTTGTTATACCGCCGCTGATGCCGTGCGCACCTGCCGAATGGCCAGAGAGCTGCTCGATGGGCATAAACTGGTCAAGCTGGAAGTGCTTGGCGATCAGAAGACTCTCTATCCGAATGTCACTGAAACTTTGATCGCCGCAGAAGAACTGGTCAAAGATGGTTTCGATGTCATGGTTTACACCAGCGATGATCCGCTGATCGCCAAGCGTCTGGAGGAGCTGGGCTGCGTGGCGGTGATGCCGCTGGGTGCGCCGATTGGCTCCGGGCTGGGTATCCGTAATCCTTACAATATCCGCATGATACTGGAGAATGCCAGGGTTCCGATTATTGTTGATGCCGGCGTCGGCACTGCCTCTGATGCCACGGTTGCAATGGAACTGGGCTGCGAAGGTGTGCTGATGAATACGGCGATTGCCGCCGCACAGGATCCGCTGCTGATGGCCGAAGCCATGAAGCACGCGGTGATTGCCGGGCGTCAGGCCTTTCTTGCCGGTCGCATGCCGCGTCGGCTGTACGCCAGCGCCTCGTCGCCCATTGATGGAACCTTCTTCTAAGCATGACAGCATCCGAACATACTCCCGCTGAACCTGCTCCCGCTGAACACATGCCGGTTGAATACATGCGCACCGTTCGCAGTTATGTGATCCGTGGCGGCCGCCTGACCCCATCGCAGCAGCATGCACTGGAAAACTACTGGGACAAATATGGCATCAGCGCGGTCAGCGCGCCCTTCAATGCCGAGCAGGTCTTCGGCAGAACTGCGCCCCTGGTCTTCGAGATAGGTTTCGGCATGGGCGATTCCCTGCTGGCTATGGCCAGAGACAATCCCGACCAGGATTTTATCGGTGTTGAAGTGCATAAACCCGGCGTTGGCAAACTGCTGGATGACATAGAAAAGAACCAGATCAGCAATCTGCGCATCTACTGTCATGACGCCAAAGAAATCCTGCGCGACTGTTTCGCCGAAAATTCTCTGGATGTGATGCAGATTTTTTTCCCGGATCCCTGGCATAAAAAACGTCACCATAAACGCCGCCTGGTGCAGACTGAATTTGTTGAGCAGCTTAGAAGCCGCCTTAAACCAGGCGCTCTGCTGCACATGGCCACCGACTGGGAGCCTTATGCCGAGCACATGATGCTGACCCTGAGTGAGGCCCCCGGATTTGAGAATCAGGCCGGTGTTCAGCAGCACAGCGACAGCAGCAGACGCGAGTCGACCAAATTCGAAAAGCGCGGTCAGCGCCTCGGCCATGGTGTCTGGGACTTGATTTTCGTGAAATCCGGTAAGCTGTAATCCTGGTGCGGCCGCGTTAAAGTGGGCGCGTAGCATTGCCAATAGAGCTGCGGTATCCTTCCCCCCACGCGGCCCACGCGGGCCACGAAAGTTAATTCCGGAGAACCAATCCTGATGTTCAAACTGATCAAACCCATCCGTTCGCAGCTGCGCATTAATAAATTGCCTGTGCGACTCAGAGCTGGACCGATCCATAATCTGACCCTGGTTCATAGACTGACCCATAATCTGTCCCTGACCCTGGTTTTGACTCATAGACGGATCCATTATCTGTCCCTGACCCTGGTTTTGACTTTGGGGTTGGCTCTGAGTGGCTGCGGGTCAGACGATGGACCGGATGCCAGGTCGGCATTGATTGACTTGCCCCGCACTATTGCCTGGTCGGCCTATCCCACCGGAACCGGCGGCTACAGTCAGGCCGTCGCCATCGGCAGCATTCTGCAACGGGATTATCAGGTGAATCTGCGCGTGATTCCGGGCCGCAATGACGTCTCACGGCTGGCCACTCTGCGCGCTGGCCGGGTCAACTTCTCTGCCGGTGGTTCCGAAGCGGTTTATGCCCAGGAAGGCATTCTGAACTTCGCTGCCCAAATCTGGGGCCCGCAGCCAATCCGCGCCCTGCTCTCCAATTACTCAGAAAGCTGCTCCTTTAATTTTATCACTGCCGCCGATGCCGATATTTTCGATATCGAAGATATCCGAGGGAAACGGGTAACTTGGGTGCAGGGCGCACCATCGCTCAATAATGCCAGCACCGCCCTGATGTCCTATGCCAACATCAGCTGGGACGATGTAATCAAAGTTGAAGTGGGTGGCTACAATGCGTCCATCGAAGCCGTCGTTAATGACCGCGCTGATGTGGTTGGCGGCGCCTGTAACTCGCCGCCCTTTCTGCGTCTGGAAGCCTCACCAAGGGGCATGCGCTTTATCACTTTCCCGCCCGAAAATACTGAAGGTGTGAACCGGGTGCGGGCGCGCCTGCCTTGGTATGTTCCGCATATCGCTACCGAGGGTCCGACTATTCCCCCCGAAGGCATTGAGGTGTTCACCTCCGCCTACCCCCTGCTGGTATCAATGGACGATGCCGAGGACGCTACGGTGTATAACCTGATCAAAGTTATGCATCTGCATTTTGACGAATACAAGAACAACGCCCCAGGCGCGGTCGGCTGGTTGATGGAGAAACAGCAGCTTGAGAATGCGTTTGTGCCGTATCACGCCGCGGCCGTTCAGTATTTCAAAGACATCGGCGTGTGGACGGCTGCAGCCGAAGCGACTCATCAGGCCAATCTGTTCCGGCAGCAGGTGCTTAAAGAGGCCTGGGAAGCTTATCTTGAAGTGGCACCCGAAGACTTCGACGCCTTTGAAGGCGGCTGGCTGACAGCACGGGCAGCCGCTCTGGAAGCCAAAGGATTAATCACGCTGGCGGAAACGCAATGAGCACAGGTTCAAATAACAATATGAATACTCCTGAACAAACACTGACTCCCGCCCCCGCCGGTTCCAGCCAAAAAATTGACGACGAGGATCTGCCCTCCATAGGACGTTACCGCGAGCTCTCCTGGCGCTGGCGTGCAGTGATGGCCACACTCACCGGTGTCTCCATACTGCTGGCGATTAATCAGATCTTCAATCTCGGTTTCCTGATGGATATCGTGATGCTGGACAGTCGCTATCTCTACCTGATCACCGGCTTCATGTTGGCAATGGTATTTATCACCTTTCCCTCGAATCGTAACAATCTGCACTTCGTCCCCTGGTACGATCTGGTGATTATTGGCGTTATTGCCGTTATTTTCAGCTACTTCTCCTACAACGCCGAACGCATCGTGCTGGAAGCCTGGGAATATGCAGCGCCGCCGATAGGCGTGTGGCTGGCCCTGGTGACCTGGGTCATTATTCTCGAAGCCGGACGACGGGCCGGCGGCTGGCCGATTTTCTTTATCGTGCTGCTATTATCTCTGTACCCGATGTATGCCGACAAAATGCCGGACGTGGTTGCCGGTATCGGCATGCCGATTCAGGACGTGGCTATTTTCCATATTCTGGGTGAAGAAAGTCTGTTCGGTATTCCGATGCAGGCCTTTGCGATGCTGGTATTTGGCTTCCTGCTGTTTGGGGTGGCACTGCAATACACCGGTGGTGGCCCCTTCTTTATCAACTTCGCGTTTGCCCTGCTGGGCCATATGCGTGGCGGACCCGCCAAGGTGGCCATTTTTTCCAGCGGCCTGATGGGTTCGATGAGCGGAGGACCGATCACCAATGTGCTTACCACCGGTCCCTTAACCATACCGGCAATGCGACGCACTGGATTCTCACGCGAATATGCCGCCGGTGTCGAAGCCTGTGCCTCAACGGGCGGTGTGTTGATGCCGCCAATCATGGGTGCCACTGCCTTCGTGATGGCCAGTTTTCTCAACGTCAGCTATGTCACCATCGCGATTGCAGCGATAGTTCCTTCGTTGTTGTATTTCTTCGGCCTGTTTATTCAGATTGACGCCTACGCGGCACGCAATAATCTGCAGGGCCTGCCGAAGGAAGATCTACCCACTTTTGGCAATGTGTTCCGTGAAGGCTGGTACTTTATCGCCGTGTTTGTCACGCTGATCTGGCTGCTGGTGTATATGCAGCGCGAAGCCACCGCGCCATTCTTCGCCACCGCCCTGCTGCTGATCATCAACCAGTTCACCATGCATCGCCTGTCGATGGCGAAGTTCATGCTGCTGGTGGCAGCCACCGGACGCCTGATGGCAGAACTGGCGGGGATACTGGCTGCAATCGGTTTGATTATCGGCGCACTGGCCGTCACCGGCATGGCCGGAACGCTGGCCAATGATCTGGTTTATATTGCCGGTGACAATGTGCTGGTGCTGTTGATCATGGGTGCCGCCACCAGTTTCGTGCTGGGTATCGGCATGACGGTGACGGCTGCTTACATCTTCCTAGCGATTGTGCTGGCTCCGGCGCTGGTCAATGCCGGGCTCGATCCACTGGCCTCGCATATGTTCATCATGTACTGGGGCATGTTGAGTTTTATTACGCCTCCGGTGGCACTGGCTGCCTTCGCTGCAGCCTCCATAGCCCAGGTATCACCGATGCGAGCCGGCTGGGAAGCCATGCGTTTAGGAGCCATTATTTACTTTATTCCGTTTTTCTTTGTGTTCAACCCGGCGATGCTGTTACAGGGTTCATTCGTGGAAATCATGGAAGTGTTGGTAACTGCCCTGCTCGGTGTGGCACTGGTGTCAGCGGCACTGCAGGGATATCTGCTTGGTTTCGGCGGTCTTGGCAAAGGCTCCGGTGGATACCTCGCACGCGTCTGTATTGGTATTGCGGGCTTATTGCTGGCGGTGCCATCGGGCGGACTGTTCGGCTTCAATCAGGTATTGTTGCTTGGTGGCAGCACGGTGTTTCTGATCATTGGCATCGGCACTGCAGTGTTGCAGCGGCGCAAAGCATTAGCGGTATCAGAAGCATAAAAAGTTCTGCCACAAGGGTCTGTGCTCAAACCGGCCAGAGGCGGTGCTCATGCTGCTTAAGCCAGCCAACGTAGAAGCGGTAATCGGGGCATACCGACTCCACCAGACGCCAATATTTTTTCGAGTGGTTCATCTGCAGCAGATGGCAGGTTTCGTGACAGATCATGTAATCGATAATCGCATCGGGCGCCAGCATGATCAGCCAGTTGTACTGAATCCGGCCGGACGAGGTGCAGTGCCCCCATTTGGTTTTGGTCTTGCGGAACACCACCTCTTTCAATTTATGATCGACCTGCAGATGCGCAGCCAGCGCCCGGGTGCGGGCGGGCAGATAACTTTTCGCCTGTTGCAGCAGCCAGATTTCAAGAATTTTTTTAGCCCGCTGAGGCTCAGGCTTTTTCCCCTCGATGATCAATTCCTGCGCAGTAATCTGCACGCCCTCAATCGCACTCTCAGCAAACACAATCCGCAGTGCTCTGGCCTTGTAGAAAATCTGGGCGCCATGCTCAACCGTCAACAACTGTTTTGACTGATCAGCACGGTGAGCCAGTTTTCGGTTTATCCAACCCAGATGCTTATACACAAAGGCGCTGATCTCCGCTTCACTGACATACTTCGGCACACGCACCTCAACCCGCTCATCGCGCACATAAACGGCCATGGTTTTGCGGGCGGCACGCACGATGCTGTAGTCAAAGGGCAGATCAGCACTGCGGCTTACCAGCACTGGGCTGTGCTGATGGCCGAAACGCTGCAGGCGAGGAAGTTTCATGGTGTGGCTTCAGTCTCTCTGAACGGCTGCAAGGTGGCAAGGCGGCACGGGTGTCTGTTTTATGCTGTTTGAATGCCAGCTCAATTGCCGCATAATACCGCGCTGACCGATGAATCGGTAGAACTTATCCTATCGGCAACCGATCGCAAATCCACTCCTGATGGTCTCAGAAGCGACCCACGAGAGCGAACAAATGAGCAGCATTTTCAGCAGAATAGTGAACGGTGAACTGCCGGGCCATGTGCTTTGGCAGGATGATCTATGCTACAGCATTCTCACGCTCAAGCCGCTGCGCGAAGGCCATGTGCTGCTTATCCCGCGTGCTGAAATCGATAACTGGGATGAAATTCCCGAAGCAACAACAGCCCACCTGTTCATCACCGGGCAGAAAATCTCGCGGGTACTGCGTTCACTGTTTCCGTGTCAGAAAATCGGCATGATGATCGCAGGCCTTGAAGTGCGTCATGCCCATATTCATTTGTTTCCCATTAATGCGCTGACCGACCTGAATTTTTCACTTGCCCACGAACGCAGCGATGAAGCGCAGCAATTGACCGCCGAGCGCATTTGTGACGCCTTAAGCGCTGCGGGTTATTCTGAAGCGACCCGACCCCGTTAATCGAGCAGCCCGATGAGTGATTCCCGGCACGACCAGATTTACGCCAACCAGCAGCCCATCAAGGACTTTGTGTTTGATGACAAAGTTGCTGCGGTGTTCACCGACATGATTAATCGCTCGGTGCCAGGTTATGCCACCATCATTTCCATGATCGGCACTCTGGCGGAGCGTTATTGCACACCTGGCTCTAACATTTACGATCTGGGTTGCTCACTGGGCGGCGCCACCCTGGCCATGAGCCATCAGATTTCACATCAGGACTATACGCTGCACGCCATCGACAATTCGCCAGCGATGATCAAACGGTTCCGCGACACGCTGGATGCAACACCTTCGGCAACTCACCTGCCCCTGCAACTGATCTGTGCTGATATCGATGACATCGACATGGAGAATGCCTCGGTGGTGGTGCTCAATTTCACGCTGCAGTTTATCGAACGCCAGAAACGGGATGCGCTGCTGCAGAAAATCTGCCGCAGTCTGCGCCCTGGTGGCATCCTGGTGCTGTCGGAAAAAATCCTGTTTCCCGAACCTGAACTGAATGCGCTGTTCATTGAACTGTACCACCAGTTCAAACAGGCCCAGGGTTATTCCGAACTGGAAATCAGTCAGAAGCGTGCAGCACTGGAAAATGTGCTGATTCCTGAATCGATAGATGCACACAAATCGCGGTTGATGCAGGCGGGTTTCCGCTCCTGCGATGTCTGGTTTCAATGCTTTAACTTTGCGTCGATGGTGGCGTTCAAGTGAATGAGGTTCACGTGAATGAGACTCAAGTAAACGACACTGCAGCTGACCCGCTGAGCTATCAACAGTTCTGTCAACTCAGCGCCGGAACACCGCTGGCCGCGTTACAGGATCTGGCCAGCCTTGAGTTTCTGCACAGTCTGCGCCATGGCAGCTTGCCTGCATGGCTTGAGCTGCTTGCCCGCACCCCGCAGCCGACACCCGTCAGCATTGATCTGCTGAACAAGGTGCGTATTGGCGAGCGCGGCGATTGCAGCGATCAACAGCACGCGCTGATCCGGGAAAATCTGCAGGCACTGATTCCCTGGCGCAAAGGTCCCTTCGAGTTATTCGGCATTGATATCGATACGGAGTGGCGCTCCGATATGAAATGGGACCGCCTGCGCGAGCATATCAGCCCGCTGACCGGACGCAGCGTGCTCGATGTAGGATGTGGCAGCGCTTATCACTGCTTTCGCATGCTGGGCGCTGAGGCACGTCTGGTCATCGGCATAGAACCGCATCTTCCCTATGTGATGCAATTTGCTCTGCTGAAACGCTTTGTTCCGCAATTACCCTTATTTGTGCTGCCTGTCACCATGGAGCGCCTACCCGCGGGTCTTGCTGCGTTCGACACGGTTTTTTCGATGGGCGTGCTCTATCACCGCCGCTCACCGATTGATCATCTGCTGGAATTGAAAGCCTGCCTGCGCAAAGGCGGCGAACTGGTGCTGGAGACACTGGTGGTCGATGGGCCGGAAGGATACTCACTGTTTCCCGAAGGCCGCTACAGCAATATGGGCAATGTCTGGTTTATACCGTCCTGCGCCACGGCCGAAAGCTGGTTGCACCGTTGTGGCTTCAACAATATCCGTATCGTCGATATCAGCGTTACAACTTCCGCTGAACAGCGTCGCACTGAATGGATGCCCTTTCAGAGCCTGGAAGATTCGCTGGACGCAGCCGACAGGTCCACAACAATAGAGGGACTGCCGGCACCAAAGCGCGCCATCTTCATTGCTTCTGTTAAATAGTCCCACTGATTTCACCCAAACGCTGCCACTAAACTGGAATGCTCTGCTTAAGCAATGGAATAAGTAGTTCATAAGGGCAATGGAAACGTGCTTTTCTTAACGAACGTTACACCGGACGATAGGCTACCGGCGCCATGTCTGCAATTTCAAAATCCTTTTGAAATCTGTGCCATCTTGACGTATCGTTATAATCAACTGACCCGGAAGCATTGGTCAGGGTCAGCTCTAATATTAAATAAGTTTTGAAATGAAGACGTTTTGATAAGAGGAAGTACTGATAAAAAGTAGTCCTGATAAAAAGTCAGCCCTGATAACAATATTAATAGAACCCGGGAACTCAGCCAATGGCCAGACCATTACGCATAGAATATCCAGACGCTTATTATCATGTTTCAAACTTCGCGCTTGATCATCAGCGTGTCTTCCCGTCCGATAAGTATTTCGATGCGTTCCTGGCTTCGCTGGAAGACACCTGCTTCCGCCTTAACGTTCAAGTGCATGCCTACTGCCTGTTGAAAGATCAGTATCATCTGCTGATCAAAACGCCGGAAGCCAATCTCAGTCGCTTTATGCGTCAGGTAGACGGGCTGTATACGCAGCATTTCCAGAAACTTAAAAAATCAGAAGGCTCACTGTTCCGCGGACGTTATAAGGCCGTGCTGGTGCAGCCCGACAAGTATCTGCTGCCGCTGACCCGCTACCTTCACAGTGGCGTTAAAAAATCTGATTTGGATACCTGGCCCTGGTCGAGTTACCAGGCCTATATCAATAAAGCAAAAGTGCCGGGATGGCTGGTACGTGACGAAACGCTGGGGCAACTGGGTGTCAGCGGACCAAAACGGTACAGCACCTATGCGGAATACGTGAAGCAGGGTGTTGACGAAGAACTGGCTCATTTCTATGGCAAGAAGAACCTGGCTTCGGTGATGGGGGATGAGAAGTTTAAGAAAGCCGCAAAATCGAAACGTTCCGCCACCAAGGTGCGGGGTGTTTCACGTGGCGTTCATTCAAAATGGCGCCCATCCTGTGCCCAGATAGTCAGCGCTGTGGCAAAGCAATTCAAAGTTACTGAGGAATCCATCTATACCGCGGCTCGTGGACCGGGATCAAAGAACGTGCCACGCTGGGTGGCCATGTATCTTTGTCAGGAGCTGTCCGCAGTGACCCTGCAGACCATTGCCAAACTGTTCAAGCTCAAGCGCTATGGCACTGTTTCGACAACGGTCGGCAAGCTGAAAAAGGAATTCACGGAGAATCCGAAAGTTCAGACGGCTACCAATAAGTTGATTAAGGAATTAAGCAAGGAGAAGAAGTAAGAGCCCGCTCTGCAGCCGGGGGTTAAACTTATCGGCTGCAGAGACGCGCAGGGCGTCCGCGCAATCCTTCAGCGCAATCCTTCAGCGCAAGACTTTCTAAGCGCAGCCCTTTAGCGCAAGACTTTCAAAGCGCAGCCCTTAAGCACAGGATTTTTTCGGCTCAGCCCTTAGCAGAGCTGAACCTGCACAATAAATACCGAGGTAATTACTTGATTTTGGCTTCTTTATAAATGACGTGCTTACGAACAACCGGGTCGTACATTTTCTTCTCAAGCTTGTCTGGCGTAGTTCGCTTGTTCTTGTCGGTTGTGTAGTAGTGACCGGTTTTCTCAGAAGAAACCATCTTGATCTTATCGCGCATTGCTGCATACCACCTGAATCAGGATAAATTAATTAGACTTTTGCACCGCCGGCGCGGATTTCGGAAAGAACTGCATCAATGCCGTTCTTGTCGATAGTACGCATACCTTTGGTAGATACTTTCAATTTCACAAACCGCTTTTCTGACTCAACCCAGAACCGATGTGTCTGCGTGTTTGGCGAAAAACGACGCTTGGTTCTGTTATTCGCGTGTGAAACATTATTTCCTGTAATGGGTCGTTTACCCGTTACCATACATACGTTAGCCATTTAGCTTGCCTCATTACAAAACTTGTGGCGGGCGCACTTGTAGAAATTTCCGTGACACATCGGGTCAAGACTGCGGACTTCTGCAGATCTCTGCAATTCCTTACAAAGCTTCCGGCCTACCGAAAAAAGAGCTGCGTTTTATACCAAAACGGCTATCCAATAGCAAGCAGAGGCTCCTTTTCTTTTACAGCACGTCCTTTTACATCATGTCCTTTTACACCAGCGCTGCTGTGGCTCTTTTAAATACCTTCGCTATAAATCCTACAACAGACCTCGCTCAGCAAAGGATACCACCTCCATATTACCTACCACCACATGATCAAGTACGCGCACATCAATGGTGTTCAACGCTATCTTTAAACGTCTGGTGATACTGATGTCCGCCTGACTCGGTTCGGCAACACCGGAAGGATGGTTGTGTGCAAAGATCACCGCAGCGGCATTATTATGCAGGCAGCGCTTGACGACTTCCCTGGGATACACGGCGGCGCCATCAATGGTGCCATGAAACAGCTCTTCCAGCGCCAACACCCGATGCTGATTATCCAGATACAGGCAGGCAAAAACCTCACGTTCATAGTTGCGCATACGGGCACGCAGATAATCTCTGGTCAGGTCTGAATTGGTCAACGCATCAACGGTTTCCAGCCGTTCCCGCAGATGTCGCTGCGATAACTCCAGCACCGCCTGCAACTGCACAAACTTGCCTGGCCCCAGGCCTTGGCCCGCACAGAACTCTTCAGCGCTGGCGCTCAGGATGCGGGTGAGACTGCCAAAATTATTCAGCAATTCGCGGGCAACATCCAGTGCAGTCAGGCCCTGCACGCCGGTACGCAGAAATATCGCCAGCAATTCTGCATCTGATAACGCCGCGGCGCCTGTTGCCAGCAGTTTTTCGCGCGGGCGCTCTGCCGCCGGCCAGTCCTTGATCCTCATAAAAGCCCTCCATGGCTGATAATCTTGCTGCAAGCCTTACTTGATAATAGCAGAGCTTTGAAAAAGCGCCTGCTTGCTGCTAGTCTTCGCGCATTGCGACCTGCTGCAAGGCCTGTTTCGGGTTTGAATATGAGCGCAGCGCCAAATGGTGTAGAGATCATTAATGAAAAGCCTTGCCAATAAACGGATCCTGCTCGGACTCACTGGCGGAATTGCCGCCTATAAATGTGCTGAACTTACCCGCTTGTTTATCAAGGCCGGTGCTGAGATTCGGGTGGTGATGACCCAGGCCGCTACCGAATTCATCACCCCGCTGACCATGCAGGCCCTGTCCGGCAACCGCGTCCATGTTGATCTGCTTGATGCCGATGCTGAAGCGGGTATGGGGCATATCGAGCTGGCGCGCTGGCCCGATCTGGTCCTTGTTGCTCCGGCCAGTGCCGATTTTATGGCCCGTATCGCCAGCGGCCATGCCAACGACATCCTCTCCACGCTAATACTTGCAACTAAAGCACCGGTGGCTGTTGCGCCTGCGATGAACCAGGGCATGTGGAGCAATGCCTCAACACAGAATAATCTTGAGACCCTGCAACAACGCGGCTATCTGATCTTTGGGCCGGCTGCTGGCGAACAGGCCTGTGGCGATGTTGGTCTGGGCAGAATGCTGGAGCCCCAGGAGCTGCTCGAATCCTGTGCCGCAATGTTCGATACCGGTCTGCTGGCCGGTCTGAAGCTGTGCATTACTGCGGGCCCAACCCGGGAAGCCATTGACCCGGTGCGCTTTATCAGCAATCACAGCTCCGGAAAAATGGCTTATGCACTGGCTGCAGAAGCTGCGGCAGCGGGCGCCCTGGTCACACTGATCAGCGGTCCGGTGGCTCTTGCTACACCTGATCGTGTACATCGTGTCGATGTAGTCAGTGCTGAGCAGATGCTCTCAGCAAGCCTGGCCCACTGCCAGGACTGTGATGTGTTCATCGGTGTTGCTGCCGTCGCGGATTATCGTCCGGCCACCATCACCGAGCGGAAGATCAAGAAATCCGCCGATGTGCTGACCCTGGAACTGATCAAAAATCCCGACATAATCGGCACCATTGCAGCGCTGCCAACGCATCCCTTTATGGTCGGTTTTGCTGCTGAAACCCATGACTTGATAGCTCATGCCCGGGAAAAACTGCAGCGCAAAAACCTTGACCTGCTGTTCGCTAATGACGCGACAGCGACTTTCAACAGCGACTCCATTGCGGCCACAGGACTCTGGCGCGATGGTGAGCGATTTCTCGGCCCGGCCAGTAAGAGCGCCGTCGCGCGACAAATGCTGCAGATGATTCGCCAGCGTCTGGATGAAAAAACTGGCATAAGCAGTAATTAACCTGGTTTGACTGCACGCTTATATCGGGTTTAATCAGCCACTGAGACAGCTCACGGAATTAGAGATAATGGCGATTGCGGCACAAATCAGACCTGATGTTTTACCGATACCCGGCAATATATTCCGTGCCTATGATATTCGAGGGATTGCCGAGACTGAACTAAGCAGCCCTGATATCGAATTAATTGGTCGGGCTATCGGTACGATAGCGCTGCACTACAATCAACACACTCTGCTGTTTGGCGCCGATGGCAGACTGTCCAGCCCCGCCTTATCGGCAGCTTTGAAAAAAGGCATTCTGTCCACGGGCTGTAATCTGGTCGATCTTGGGATAATCCCGACACCGCTGCTGTACTTTGCCACCCACACCACCGAATGGTCTTCCGGCCTGATCCTGACCGCCAGCCACAACCCCGCCGAATACAACGGCATCAAAATGGTGAATCAACGCACCTGCCTCACCCCTGAGCAGATCCAGATGCTGCGCACTCTTATCGATACGGGTCAGTTCGCCCGCGGTAAGGGATCGCTCACTACCCTGGATATCATGCCCGCGTATCTGGCGCGAATCTGCGGCGACATCCAGCTCAAACGCCCGTTGAAGGTGGTGGTTGACTGCGGCAATGCGGTGCCCGCGCTGGTAGCTCCACAGCTGTTTGCTGCCTTGCCGTGTGAGGTGCTGCCCTTGTACTGTGAAGTTGATGGCCATTTCCCCAATCATCATCCCGACCCCACCGTTCCGGAAAATCTGCAGGCCCTGATCAGCACCGTTCAAGAGCAGCAGGCGGATGTCGGCATTGCACTGGATGGTGATGGGGATCGCGTGGTGATAGTCACCAATGCTGGCAATGTTATTGATACTGATCGACTGTTGATGCTGTTTATCCGCGATATCGTGCCGCGTTATCAGCATCCGAAGGTGGTGTTCGACGTCAAGTGCAGCAATCTGCTCAGCGCACTGATTGAAGAGAATGGCGGCATACCGGTGATGAGCCGTAGCGGGCATTCCTTTATGAAACAGAAAATGCAGGACAGCAATGCCGTGGTGGGCGCCGAATTCTCAGCGCATGTGTTCATCAAAGACCGCTGGTTTGGCTTCGATGATGGCATGTATGTGGCGGCGCGCTTTCTGGAAATACTGGCGGCCAGTCCATTGAGTGCCGAGCAGCTGTTGCAGAGCCTGCCGACCAGTGTGGTTACCCCGGAGCTGCGGATTGAGGTCAGTGATGAGGATAAATTTACGCTGATGGCGCTGATCGCTGAACTTGCCGATTTCCCGCAGGCGCGCATCAATACGCTGGATGGAATTCGTGCCGACTTCTGCCATGGCTGGGGCCTGATCCGCGCCTCTAACACCACCCCGGCGCTACTGCTGCGCTTTGAAGCGGATAATCAGGAAACCCTGCAGCAGATTCAGCAGCAGTTTCGTGACTTACTGTCCCGCGTTGACACAGCCCTCCGTTTTTAAACAAGCCCCGCCTCGAACAAAGAACCGCCCCCCGCAGAACATGCAGACTGGCTGATGAAATATTCGCCGCAGGCTGTATACTCTGCGCTTTAGAAGTTAAGACAGGCCCCATGCCTGATCTGATACGGATCTTAACCCTGACAAAAAGAGTGAACTGATGCCCCTCGACCTAGCCGCCGCTAAAAATGTCGCCAGCGTACTGACCGAAGCCCTCCCTTATATCCAGCGCTTTACCGGTTGCACCATCGTCGTGAAATACGGCGGCAATGCGATGACCGACGAAACCCTGAAGAACAGTTTCGCGCGCGACATCGTGCTGATGAAACTGGTCGGCATGAATCCCGTGGTGGTGCATGGCGGCGGCCCTCAGATTGGCTCCCTGCTGGAAAAGCTCAATATCAAATCAGAATTCGTTGACGGTATGCGGGTAACCGACAGCGCTACCATGGACGTAGTGGAAATGGTACTTGGTGGCCTGGTGAATCAGGAAATAGTGGCGCTGCTCAATAAGAATGGCGGCAACGCCGTCGGCATTACCGGCAAAGACGGCAATCTTATCCGCGCTAAAAAGCGGCATATACACCGCAAAGGGGCCACGCCAGAAGAATCCAGTCTGCTCGACATCGGTATGGTGGGTTCGGTTGAGAAGATCAACATCGAAGTTCTAAAGATGATGGAGAACAGTGACTTTATTCCGGTAATCGCGCCAATTGGCGCTGACGCCAATGGCGCCACCTATAACATCAACGCTGATACTGTCGCAGGCGAAATTGCCAAGGTGTTGGGTGCAGAAAAGCTGATGCTGCTGACTAATATCGCCGGCGTGATGGACAAGGCCGGCAATGTGCTGACCGGACTGACCACGGAACAGGTCGACGAGTTGATTGAGGATGGCACCATCTATGGCGGCATGCTGCCCAAAATACAGTGTGCTCTGGACGCGGTAAATCATGGCGTAAAAAGCGCCCATATTGTTGATGGTCGGGTTGAGCATGCGGTGTTGCTGGAAATATTCACCAATGTTGGTGTGGGTACTCTGATTACTAATACGCAGAAAACTGAATAAAGAGATACCAGGCGCTTTATGGCAACTGAACAGAAAATTTCCCGCAAAGAAAATATCCTCCATGCACTGGCTCGTATGCTGGAAGCCGGGCCGGGTGAACGCATAACAACGGCGGCACTGGCACGGGAAGTTGGTGTATCGGAGGCGGCGCTGTACCGGCATTTTCCAAGCAAGGCGAAAATGTTCGAAGGCCTGATCACGTTTATTGAAGACACGCTGTTCGTGCGCATCAACCGCATTGTTACCGAAGAGAGCACCGCCGCAGCACGTTGCGAAAAAATTCTGACGCTGCTGCTGACCTTCGCGGAGAAAAATCCTGGTATGACGCGCCTGCTCACAGGTGACGCGCTGGCAGGTGAAACAGAAAGATTGAGGGTGCGAATTACGCAGTTGTTTGATCGGGTGGAAGCACAGCTTAAACAGATTCTGCGTGAAGCGCAGATTCGTGAAAATCTGAAGACGCCGATTTCGCCAGCGAAAATGGCGAATCTGCTGCTGGCCTCGGCAGAAGGACGGCTGATGCAGTTTGTGCGCAGCGAGTTTAAGCGCTCACCGACTGAAGGCTGGGATGAGCAGTGGCTTTATCTGCAGCAGAATATGCTGCGCCCATACAGCGAAGCGATGCCTGTTTTTAGTTAAGCCCCCGGATCAACCCCATACGCATTGCGATACGCTGCAACTGCGTTCAAATTCGCCGCAACCACTGAGTCTTTCTGTACTGTCAGGTATTCCATAAGCTGCTGCAGATTGATCAGGCTTATCACCGGAATGCCATACTCCTGCTCAATTTCCTGTATCGCCGACAAGCGGTTGTTGCCGCGCTCCTGACGGTCAAGCGCCACCACAATGCCAGCGGCCTGCGCACCGGTTTGCTTGAGCAGAGCCATCACTTCACGCACAGCGGTGCCTGCCGTAATCACATCATCGATAATCAACACCCTGCCCTGCAAAGGCGCACCAACAGTCAGCCCACCCTCACCATGCTCCTTGGCTTCTTTACGATTAAAACAATAAGGTTTGTTGATCCGATACTCCTGAGCCAGCGCCGCCGCGGTTACCGACACCAGCGGGATGCCCTTGTAGGCCGGGCCGAACAAGAGATCATAATGGATATCGGCGTGCTTGATGGCGGCGGCATAGCTGCGCCCGATGAAGCTGAGCGCCTCGCCGTTATTGAACAGGCCCGCATTAAAGAAGTAGGGACTCACGCGGCCTGACTTGAGCGTAAACTCACCGAAGCGCAGGATGCCGTTGCTGATCACGAACTCAATAAATTCTTCCTGAAAGGCCTGCAGTGCCATACTTCCCTGCTCCGTAAGTTAAATTAGACACCTGTTGCCGAGAGCTTGTTGTAAGCTCTCCACGCTTAGCGCACGACACCAAAGCGCCTCAGCTCACTCTACACCAAGCGCCAGTTTCTGCATTGCCAGCAACTCAACAATACCGCCCTCTGCCAGTGCAATCATCTGCTGCAACTGAGCGAAATTGAAGTCCCCGTCCTCGCCGGTGCCCTGCACTTCGATAAAGCCACCCTGACTGTTCATCACCACATTCATGTCGGTCTCGGCACAGGAATCTTCAGCGTAATCCAGATCCAGTACCGGCACACCTTTATAAATGCCAACTGACACCGAAGCGATCATCTGTTTGATTGGACTCGTCTTGATCGTCTCCTTCGCCAGCATGGTGGCCACCGCATCATACAAAGCGACACAGCCGCCAGTAATGGATGCGGTACGCGTGCCACCATCTGCCTGAATCACATCGCAGTCAATCTTGATGGTGTTCTCGCCCAGCAGTTTCATGTCCAGCGCCGCACGCAATGAACGGCCAATCAAACGCTGGATTTCCTGGGTGCGGCCGCCTTGGCTGCCTCGCACCGCCTCGCGATCCATGCGCGAACCAGTCGAGCGTGGCAACATGCCGTATTCCGCCGTTACCCAGCCGTTGCCGCTGCCTTTCAGAAAGCGCGGCACGGACTGTTCCACCGATGCCGTACACAGCACTTTGGTATCACCGAACTCCACCAGCACTGAACCTTCGGCGTGTTTGGTGTAATTGCGAGTCAGACGGATGTCGCGGAGTTGATTGGGATTGCGCTGGCTGGGTCGGTGCTGTACTTGCATAGTGCTGTCTGCCTCTTACGTGGTGTTGCTAAGGTATGTTGCGGATCTGGTCGATTCAAAGTGCGCCGATTATCCTTGATCTGCCTGCCGATGGCGAGTCGCGATATGAAATCAGGGTACACTATCGGCCTGCACTCTCAGCCTGCACCGGCTGGCAGCCTGGGTTGCATCTGAGAACATTGAAAATCAGGAGTAGTAGTATGGTGATGAGCATGACTGCGTTCGCGCGCAAACAGCAGGAATACCCATGGGGCAGTTTAATCTGGGAGATACGCTCCGTTAATCACCGCTATCTGGAACCCGGGCTGCGCCTGCCCGATGCATTACGCGCTCTGGAGCCTGCGCTGCGCGACAGCCTGCGAAAGGCGCTAGGCCGTGGCAAGGTCGAATGTCAGCTGCGCTTTCAGGCCAACGAGCGCAGTGTTGAAGATATTTCTGTCAATACCGCGCTGGTTGAACAGCTCAGCAATACCGCGCAGATGATTGCCGAGCTCACCAATCTCTCCTCTGCCCCGTTGTCAGTAGCTGAAATCCTCAAATGGCCGGGCGTCATGCAGGAGGCCAATCTCGATTTTGATGCCATCAGCAAACAGGCTGCCACCCTGTTTCAGGAGACCCTGAGTAATCTGAACGAAGCCCGCGCACGCGAAGGCGCTGAGTTGGCCACACTGATCAGCAAACGCCTGCAGCAGGTGCGCGAAATTGTCGACTCGGTGCGCAGCCGCATGCCGGAGATACTGAAACGGCAGCAGGAACTTATCAGCAATCGTCTGCAGGACTTCAAAGCCGAACTGGATCCGGCACGGCTTGAGCAGGAACTGGTGATACTGGCGCAGAAAAGCGATGTCGATGAAGAGCTGGACCGACTGAGCACGCATATTGATGAAGTTGCGCGGGTGCTGCGCCTGTCCGAACCGATTGGCCGACGGCTGGACTTTCTGATGCAGGAACTGAACCGCGAGGCCAACACCTTGTCCTCTAAATCGATTGTTGCCGAAACTACCCTGGATGCAGTAGAGCTGAAGGTGTTGATTGAGCAGATGCGGGAGCAGGTGCAGAACATAGAATAGATTTTTTACCCACATTTTTCGTCGGAGAGTAGCTACAGGTTAAAAGCGTCTTGCTTCGTTTGTGCACCCTGTTTGGTAAGAAACTCTGCAATTTCAAGGTAACTGGCTCCTTCAGAATGCTCACCATCGTAGTACTGTAATTGAGTCATGGCGGATGAAAAGTGGATCCGCCTGGCACCGATACGATCAAACCGCTTGGTTAGAAAAGTGTGGTGCTGTGCCACGGTGCAAAGTGAGTAGCGGGTCTATCTGCAAACGGTATGCTGATTTTAGAAATGCTTTGTCGTAGGCAAAGCTGAACACTCCACCACGGTTAGAATCACTGAAAGTTAACCGCCCAAGCAATAAAGGCGCCTCAATGGGCTCCCAGGAAGCGTAGACCTCAACGACTTGGCGGCTCACTTTGCACCATCCAGCAGTTTGATGTTTTGCAGCTTAATACCCACCTCATCGTGCGCAGCCAACTCGGAAAAATTGCTCACCATGCCCAGCACGGCCATTATTTTCAGATAAGTGCCAATAGCCACACCGGGGTCTCCCGCAAAGACCTTGTTCACGGTTTTGTTATCAAAGCCAGTACGTTCGCAGATCATTTTTTTTGTGAAGCCACTGCAGCCGAGGGTTAGTGGCTTACACGCCTAAAGTAAGCCGAAGTCCGTCGTTCACTTTCTGAATAGCACTGCCTGACAATACTCGCACACGCTCAATGAGCAAGGACCGATCAACTGTGAGAACTTGAGAAACATTGGCCACAGAGGGTTTGGGTAAGCCAGATTCAGATTTACTGAGCCGAACATTGCCAGGAGCTTCTGCGAGTACAAGGTTTGATGTAACCACAACCACGATTACGGTAGCGATTGTGCTTTCATTGAAAGGGTTGGATTGAACGACAAGAACTGGGCGCCGCAAACCTGGACCCGAACCTGTGGGGTCTGGTAAGGCAGCCCACCAAATCTCACCACGCTTCATGGTTGAGGACTTGCGCTTGAGCGTTTACTAAAGCGGGCTCTAACGGTGCAGCCGCAGCCCCATGCACTTCATCGAGTTTGGCCGTGATAGCCGCGCCACCATGGGTGCTCAGATAGCTAGCCAGCGCCTCGGCATAAAGCTGACTACGCGGGATGCGCATCTCCCTGGCCAGGTGCTCTGCAGCTTCAAAAATAGGGTCTGGAAGTGATATGGCAATTTTCATGTTCTGGATGGTATCACTGGAGTATGACTCGCGCAAACTTGACCACTTACACCTTGACCACTTATAGCCGGTTTAAAGGATTATAGTCCTACTTGGCTAAAGCCCAAAAACCGGAAGCTGTGTGTGAACAGCGGCAGTATCGTCGCCGCTTGCGGCACTCGAACCCCATCGACATACCTTCTCGGATCAGCAGCGACAAAACCCCAAAACTGTAAAAACCGCTCAACAAAACGCAATTCAATGAGCACTCTCAGCTGATCCCGCGGTGAAAAAAAGTCATCATCTGCAAAACGCTGTAACAGGTCGGGAAAGGCTGTGCACACTTCGTCCGTCAATTTCTCGACAGAGCCATGGGTTTGCAGGCGCCACACCATAAACACCCAAAATGTTCTTAGCTCGACCTCTTCAGTAAAGGCATCCAGGTAGCTCCAGTTATACTGCTTAACTGCGGCCTCTAACACCGGTAAAAAGAAAGCGGTAATGCCCTGCGCTTGATATTGCTTCCGGGCCGCCTTTTTCACATAAAAGCGCCCGCCCTTCAAATACAGAATCCCAGCAAGCTGGGCCAACACGCGGGTATAGTGCAGCGCATTGAATTTATCTTCGTTATTGCCGGCAAACTCGCTAATGCTTGGCACTGTTTCAAACTGCGCCACGGCAAATTCAGGTAACAGTTCACTGGCTTGCTTAACCAATCTGGCGGGAAGATTGCCTTTCGCTGTTGCTTTTATCGAGCCGTCTTGCATCATGGCCTGGTCAAAAATTAAAGCCAGATAGCTCATTACGGGGCTGGTGGATAAGTCCTCAGGCGTGCTTATGTTCACCCAGTCTAATTGGCTAAACGGCGCATACAGCCAGTTGGCCATTTGCGTTGGCGTGAGGCCGCAAAAATCCTCAATCGGACGGTTGTTACGCTCAGCCACTTTATGTTGAGTCACAAGGTTCAACTCATCCATGGTGAGGTACGGATTCATTGCCACCGTTTGTGCGATGTCATCGAATATTTCAGCATGATGCTTTGATGTCGTATCCATGCAGCAACGCTTGTATTTTTTGCCACTGCCACAGGGGCATTGGTCATTGCGTCCTACTTTCATTCTGAGTTTCCAATATTTTCCATCAGGAGCCATCTACTCGATTGGCCCTGTCATTGGCCATTAATTTTTACGCTTATCAGCCGCTCAATAACGATAGAATTCGATATCGTTACTATCTTTCGTCATAAGTTGCATGAGTCTGGGGTGAACAAACAACTTCTCTTTGCCTGTTGCGACTTCTTGTAACACACCAATATCAACAAGCTGCTTCAAGTAGACAGAAGCCGTCTGGCGCTTTGCAATGCCGCGCTCTACCAGGTTATGGATACGGCAATATGGTTGCTCGAAAATCAATTGCACCAGCTCGTAGCTATAAACTTTAGGCAATTCTTCTCGAATATACTCTGTCGTTTTTTCCATCAGTACTTTGATGGCCGCAATTTTATCGCAGGTCCAATTTGCGGTCTCTTCAACACCTCGCAACATAAATAAAAGCCATTCTTCCCACTTCTGAGATTGAGTGACCTGGTTTAGCAAACGATAGTAATCTTGTTTGTTGTGCACAATGTATCTGCTGAGGTACAGAATCGGAAGTGTTAATAAATCCTGCTCGATTAAATAAAGCACGTTAAGAATACGGCCAGTACGCCCATTTCCATCATAAAATGGATGAATGGCTTCAAATTGATAATGGCTTATCGCCATTTTGATCAGCGGGTCAATTTCGTCTTCCTCATGTAAGAAACGTTCCCAGTTACTCAACAGATCTCGAATGATTTGCTCTCCGACAGGGGGGGTATAAATGATCTCCCCAGTGGCCTGGTTTCCAATGACTGTACCCGGAACTTTTCGCACATCCATCTCAGCATTCTTAAGCGTACTGCAAATTTCGATGGCAGTAGCACCGCACAGCGGCTTTCTGTCCAGTTGTAGAAAGCCTTGGTACAGTGCCGTTCTGTAGCGTAATGCTTCTTTGGTTGCGTGATCGGCTCCTTTATCTTCTTGAGAGAATTGGAAGAGTTGATCTGTTGTGGTGACGATATTTTCAATCTCGGAACTATCTTTCGCCTCAAGCAAAGGCAGCAGGTTAATTAACATACTCTGGTTGGGGATCGATTCTCCAGCCTGTTTCAGCTCGGCCAGGGCCGCACGAGCAGTAATGCAAGCTTTTAAGACTGCCCTGGTCTCAATCAAGTCGAGATTCGGCGGTAATAAGGGAAGATGGTTGTAAGGCTGCTCTGCTTGCCAACTCATGTTCAAATTCCCAGATAATTTCGACATATTTTTTGATTTCTAAGTTTATGTTGATTCTATCGACACAACAAGAAAATGTGTCGATTATTACCTCTTTTATCGACATGGTGCCTGATGGATGTTGGCCTGCTGAACCCTGGGTTGAGCGTTGGCTATAGAGAAATTTTAAGGCTCTTTATCCCAACATCGCCTGTGACTGCTCGATGCGAGGCTTAATACGTTTCACATTCTTCGCTTCTTGCTCGTATGCTTTGTGGCGAACGTCCCAAATTCCCACGGCGTGCTGGATGTTCAGCCAAAACTCAGGGGTGTTGCCGAGCGCTGCGGCTAATTTAATGGCCATAGGGCCGGTTAACGCGCCCTTGTCATGCACAATCCGGCTCAGGGTATTTCTGTGAACGCCCATGGCATCAGCCAGTTCACTGATCTCGATATGCATAGGTTCCAAAAATTCGATCACCAGCATTTGACCAACTGTTACCGGACGACGATTTGTACTCCTCATAACCTTCTCCTCCACTAACCCTTATATACATGAGGGTCCAAGTAAGTATTCCGGGCGGTACCATCCTCCCAGCAAAAAATAAGTCGATATTGCTTATTCACCCGGATGGAGCACCATCCAGATAGATTTCCTTGAAGATGCTCAAAACGGTTCCCAAGAGGAACCCTCAAATCCGCTTCCTGAGTGGCAGCGTCCAGTATCTGGAGCTTCCTGTAGAGGGCGTTCTCAATGGTGTTGGGTATCCTTTTGTGACTCTGCTCCTCCTCATAGAAGGCTTCAAGCCATTTGTCCTTGAATTCAACTGCCATAGTTTCCTTTGCTTTTTTGCATTCTATGCACAATGCCGTTGTGCGTCAAGCCGACGGCTCAGCAAGTAAAGTGACTTTAAATTCCAGTTCTGTGGCCGGTGCAGAATATTGAGCAGGTCTCATTAAGCATAGACCATCGTATAAACCGTGACAGACTCAAACTCAAGCTCATGTCGATCTCCTCGACACAAGCAATCCCATGTGTCGATAGAATGAGAGTTTATCGACACATGCCAACTCACCAACTTGCACATCCATGTGAGCCCCGTCACGTTGAAGCCAGATTTATGTAACTATGATTAAATCAGGTCGTCTGTATATAGACGACAACATCATAAGCACACAAGGAGTACCCCCGTGAAAAAATCCAGATTCTTCATAGCCTCAACTATTGGCTTGCTCCTCTCAGCCAGTGTTCTTACGGCCAATGCCTTTGCCGACTCAAATCCGGTTTATCTTGAAGGCATTCAGACCATGAAAGTTCCCGCAGTGGATGTGGCCGCAAAGCCAGGCTTTTATCAGGATGTCACCGTCGAGTTTTTCCAGGATGATAAATGGCGCCTGGTCAGTGCCTCAGAAGGGAAGGAAGTCGCCGAAATTGATCAGGTCACTTTGATCAAGACTGATTCCGCGCCGGCCCAGATATTTTTGAGGATAACGGGACAGTTCAACAGTGGCTGCCCAGCAATTGGTCAGATCAGCCACCGCCTGGTTGGCAATACCTTTGAGGTGTCGGTTTACTACGCAAACAACGAATGGCTGCGCAATCCCGCAGCAGTCACCTGCACTCTCGCCATCGTGCCATTCAACAGGGTTATCCCACTGCCGGTATACGCCTTGCCGGCTGGCGATTACCACTACAGCCTCAATGGCAGGTTCACCGGCTCGTTCAACCTTGCCACCGACAATGTGCTTGAGTAAGTGTTAACCGGGAGCGCGCCGCAGGCTGAATATAGCTTGCGGCAATCTAACTCTGGATGCTGCCTCCCGCTTTAATGTCCCGTGCTCGCCTGCGCACCAGTGGGCTTACAAACCCCGCAGTTACTCTCGCCCTCGCCAAGGCAAAGCAATTTTCCCACAGGGATGGTGCGGAAACGCTCTAGCAGAAACGCGTCAGGCTCAGTACCATAGACATAATCATCAGTGTTATAGCGTTCATTCCACATGGCGTTGTCTCTTGTAAATCCTGCTACAGTAAATCCTTAGCAGTAATTCGGCCGACACCTATGGTAAATGCATGAACGAGGAAGATCTGTTAGACACCATCAATCAAACCATGCCCTTTGGCAAGTATAAAGGCCGCAGGTTAATTGATTTACCTGAGCCTTATCTGGTCTGGTTTCACCGTCAGGGATTTCCGCGCAGCAAACTGGGCCAGCAGCTTGCTCTGATGTATGAGGTGAAACTGAATGGCCTGGAAAGTATGCTTAAACCACTGCGGCAGTAAACACTAACCCCCCACGGAGTTCATGATGTCTTCACCAGCAAAAGCAAACGGCCATCCTTCTGTACCCAGCTTGCAACGGCTCACGACTCAGTACATGGACGTGGAAGACCGCATGCGGATTACCGGCGCAGCCAGCAGCGGTGAAGCCATCGTGATCTGGTTGACCCAGCGGCTGCTGACACGCCTGCTGCCTCATCTGCTCAAGCAGCTGCAAATGCAGACTGCAACCGCGGCCACTATCCCCACCGATGCCGTGCAAACCGAAATGGTACAAACCTTTGCTCAACAGGCCGCGCGCGCCCAGCTTCCGGAACAGTCCCCCGTGCAGGTGCTGCCGGAGAGCCACTCGTGGCTGGCTGAATCCATTGATGTCACCACCAAAAACAAGACCGATGACCCAAGCCAGGATCAGCTCATCAAGTTTTTATTCAAAGGAATCAACAAAGAACAGGCCAGCATAGCGATGCCCTCAACCCAGCTGCGACAATGGCTCAACATCCTGCACGATCAATGGCTGCTATCCGGCTGGTCGATGAGCCTGTGGCCGGACTGGGTTACCGAGAGTGTGCCGGCGCGCGGCACTAAGTCGCAGATTTCTTTGCATTAATTGCACAATAATCAAGTTCAGTTATCAGTGATCCCTGTGTAATATAGGGCGGGTCAACGGCCATTCCACCTGTAAAGATCATATAATCACCGGCTTCATTGCGGAGCCGCGGTCGGTAGACCCGATACAGAAATTTTCAATAACTAAACAGGGTTTTAGAAATGCCAGCTAGTCGAAATCTGTCAGTAATTCGCATAATTGCAATATCGCTGCTTACCTCACCCGTGTTCTTTCTGCCGACCCTGAGCCATGCCAGACCCATTGCCTGCTTCAATACCAATTCAGGTGATTTCTGCATGGAGTTGCTGGACCGGCAAGCCCCCAGGACGGTAAGCAACTTTATTAACTACATTAACAGCGGAGCCTACACCAACGGGATATTTCACCGCAGTGTGCCGGAATTTGTCATCCAGGGGGGTGGCTACAAACTGGTTAGCAATTCTAGTGGGACATCACTCAATGCTGTGACGACCTTCGCTCCGGTGATGAACGAATACGCCGTGCCGAACACGCGCGGGACCGTAGCCATGGCCAAAGTTGCCAACGACCCCAACAGTGCAACCAGTCAATGGTTCGTCAATCTCAGCGATAATGCTGCCAATCTGGATAAGCAAAACGGCGGCTTTACTGTTTTTGCAAAAATACTCTACAACGGCATGAGCGTATTTGATGCCATCGCGGCATTACCGGTCGTCAACTTCAGCACTAACTTTGGTTCCGATTTCAGTACAACACCGACCGTTAGCTTCATTTCTCAGCAAGTGACTCTTGCGGTAATCAGCAGCGTGCGACTACGCGATGTAACGGCTGTGTTTGAAAACGATCGGGGCTCTTTTGCTGTCGACACAGGTAACAATGAATTTTACGACGTCACCCTGCGACTGATTGCCACGCAACCCTCTATAGTTTTTCAACTGGAGAGTACCCGTGTTATACCGGTTGCGAACAAGCCCGCCAACATCGCTACATTTTCATACCAGACAAACCAGCTGGTCATTCCATCGGTACAAGTCGATGCTGCCACTGTTGTCAATAATGTGTTGCTGACTCTCAGCAATCCAGTCAGCCTGCAGTTCACAGTAACGGGAAGTAACTAGGCTGTGTCGCGTCTGGAATTGTGGAATTGACGGACATTGCGCCTTTTAGAACACAACCTATCTGTTATTACTTGGCGCATGAACTCGAACAAATGAAGAAGTGGCTGGAACAACAAGGTGCTACATTTCACCCCGGCAAGGGTTCACACTTGAAGGTGTTCCTCAATGGCAAGCAGCCTGCCCTGCCAATGCACGGCACCATGGAGCACCTCTTTGTTGGCGGCAATATTACCCCCTAAGTTGGTGTCCGGTTTTATTAGACCACTACAGTCGGCAGCTGGCTGATCCAGCCCGCGCAATAGCAGACCCGTTAAGAGTCGCAGCAGGCAAGGCTCTACAGCGGGTTGGTATAACAGGAATTATCAATGGCTCGTGGCATTCTTTATATTATTTCCGCTCCGTCCGGCGCTGGTAAGACCAGCCTGGTTAATGCACTGCTGCAGGATAATGATCCGCTGCTGTGTGTTTCCGTCTCTCACACTACCCGCAGCAAGCGCCCGGGCGAAGTGGATGGCGTCAACTATCACTTCGTCTCCAAAGCCGGTTTTATCGAGATGCAGGGTAATGGCGACTTCCTGGAATCAGCCGAAGTATTCGGCAATTTCTACGGAACATCTCAGCAATGGGTGCAGCACCAACTGGATCTGGGCTTGGATGTCATTCTGGAGATCGACTGGCAGGGTGCTGCCCAGGTGCGTAATACGATTGAGCCACGTGCCAGCATCTTCATCCTGCCGCCTTCGCTTGATTCTTTGCGCCAGCGCCTGACCGGTCGCGGCCAGGATGATAAGGCTACTATTGAGCGCCGCATGAAAGAAGCCCGAAGTGAGCTCTCTCATTGTCAGGAAGCGGATTATCTGGTCATCAATGACAATTTTGACAGCGCCCTTGCCGATCTGCGCGCGATAATCCGGGCCGGCAGAGTGCAGATTGCCCTGCAGCTGCAGAACAACAGCGCTCTGCTTGAAGACTTGTTACGCTGAAGCACTGTTGAATAATGTCTTTTTTATTCAATGCAATTGCTGGACAGATTCTCTATAATCGCCGGTCGTGTTTTTGTGCCCCGGCCTTTATGATAGACAGGCTACACAGGACACCAGCGCTCACCACACATGTAATTGAACAGGTAGAGAAGATATGGCCCGAATTACCGTCGAAGATTGCCTCGATAAAGTCGAAAACCGCTTTCAGTTGGTGATGATTTCCAGCAAACGTGCTCGTCAGATTCAAACTGGCGGCAAAGATCCTCTGGTTCCGATTGATAATGACAAGCCCACCGTGCTGGCATTACGCGAAATCGCTGCCGGTCTGATTGATGCGAGCATTCTGCAAACCCGTACCAATACGCCAGGCCGCCAACTGGCTGCGGCTGAACTGAGTGCAACCGCTGAATTGATGGGTGCCATCATTGCAGAGGCGGAAGCAGTGCAGGCTGCGGATCATTCTTTCGACTCCGACGACGAGTAAGCACAGGAGGGTCGAGTGGTGTACACAATCGACTCTTTAGCTGCCGACCTTTCAGGCTACCTGCAAGGTGATCAGGTTAATTCTGTTAGACGGGCTTACTTCTACGCTGAACAGGCTCATGATGGTCAGTTCCGGCGCAGCGGTGAGCCGTATGTCACCCATCCGCTGGCCGTAGCTGGCATCCTCGGCGAAATGCACATGGATCATCAGAGCCTGATGGCCGCGATGCTGCATGATGTTATCGAAGATACCGGGCTTACCAAAGCCGCCATCAAGAGCCAGTTCGGTGACACCGTTGCCGAAATGGTCGATGGGGTCAGCAAACTGAATAAGATTACCTTCAGTACCCACGCAGAGGCTCAGGCGGAAAACTTCCAGAAAATGGCGCTGGCTATGGCCAAAGATATTCGCGTCATTCTGGTTAAGCTCGCCGACCGTATGCACAATATGCGCACGCTGGATGTGCTGACGCCGGAAAAGCGTCGCCGTATCGCCAAAGAAACCCTCGATATCTATGCCCCTATCGCCAATCGTCTGGGCATGAACTCAATTCGCATCGAATTTGAAGAGCTGGGCTTTGAGGCCCTGTACCCCATGCGAGCCCGCCGCATAGAGGCGGCCGTGAAATCGGTGCGCGGCAACCGCAAAGAAATAGTGAAACAGATTCAGACTGCTTTGGAGGCCTGCCTTAAGCGCGAAGGGTTGCCGGGGCGCGCAGTCGGGCGGGAAAAGCATCTCTATGGCATTTACGAGAAGATGCGCGCCAAGCGCAGATCCTTTTCGGAGATCATGGACGTTTATGCCTTCCGCATCGTGGTCGATTCGGTCGATACCTGCTATCGGGTCTTAGGCGCGGTACATAATCTGTACAAGCCCGTGCCTGGGCGATTTAAAGATTATATTGCGATTCCCAAGTCCAACGGCTATCAGTCGCTGCACACCACCTTGTTTGGTATGCACGGTGTTCCCATCGAGATCCAGATTCGCACTGAAAAGATGGATGCCATGGCCAATAACGGGATAGCGGCGCACTGGCTTTACAAATCCCACGAAGATTCGCCTGGCAATGCACATATGCGCGCCCGGCAGTGGGTCAACGGGCTGCTGGAAATGCAGCAGAATGCGGGTAACTCATTAGAGTTTATTGAAAACGTTAAAATCGACCTGTTCCCGGACGAGATCTACGTGTTCACTCCACGCGGAACCATTATGGAGTTGCCCGCCGGCTCGACCGCTGTGGATTTTGCCTATGCCGTGCACACCGATGTAGGAAATTCCTGCGTCGCCTGCCGTATCAATCGGCGGTTGACACCCTTGAGCGAGCCACTGGAAAGCGGGCAGACGGTAGAGATCATCACCGCCCCCGGTATCCATCCGAATCCGGCGTGGCTGAGTTTTGTAGTCAGCGGCAAAGCGCGCAGCAATATCCGTCATTATCTGAAGAATCAGCGCCAATCCGAATCAGTTTCCTTGGGTCGCCGCCTGCTTAACAAGGTTCTGGCCAGTTTCGGTACGCAACTGGACAAAATTCCACCCGCCCAGATAACTGCTGTTTTACAGCAGACTAATGTGCCTGAACTTAACACGCTGCTGGAAGATATTGGCCTCGGTAATCGTATGGCGTATATGATTGCTCAAAAACTGGTGCCTGAATACGACGTCAGCGACGTTAGCGGCGACCACCATGACAGCCGTCACACCTCGCTGGCAATCCGCGGCTCCGAGGGCATGGTGATGAACTATGCCAAATGCTGTCATCCAATTCCTGGCGACCCGATCATCGGCCATATCAGTATTGGCCGCGGCATGGTGATTCATACCGAGACCTGCAATAACATTGCCGAGATCCGGGATAATCCGGATAAATGTGTATCGGTGCGCTGGGATCCTCACGTGGAAGGTGAGTTCTCGGTGGAGATTCGCGTTGAGCTGGAAAATGAACGCGGCATTATCGCGAAACTGGCCACCGCTATCACCAGCACCGAGGCAAATATTGAAAAGATCAGCACTGTTGAGCGCGATGCCCGCGTCAGTATCGTTAATCTTTCGCTGAATGTCCGCAATCGTATCCACCTTGCCCGCGTGATGAAGCGTGTTCGTCTGATCACGGCGGTGAGCAAAGTGGTGCGGGTAAAGAGCCGCAAAGTTGTCAAACCCGTTAAAGGCAGCATCACGCCGCAGGCTCTGCAGCCGCTGCAATAAACATCAACAGCAACATCAACATCAACATCAACATCAACATCAACATCAACATCAACATCAACATCAACAGCAACATCAAAAGGGACTTCTCCTTATGGCAGATAAACAGGCTATCTACTCTCCCAATGCCCCTGCAGCTATAGGTCCTTATTCACAGGCTGTGCGCTGTGGCGATCTGGTGTTCCTGTCTGGTCAGATTCCGCTTGATCCCGGCACCATGGAGATGGTTGAAGGGGATATCGAGGCACAAACCGTCCAGGTGCTCAAAAATCTGCGTGCTGTTGCCAAAGAGGCCGGTGCGGATCTTGATAGCGTTTTGAAACTGACCATCTATCTGATTGATCTCAGCGATTTCGCCGTTGTCAATGAGACCATGAAACGCTACTTTCAACAGCCCTATCCCGCCCGTGCTACCGTTCAGGTTTCAGCCTTGCCACGCGGTTCTGCCATCGAAATAGACGCCATCCTGTCCTCGTCCTGCGACCATGATGTCTGAAACGCTCGGAGATGTGCCGGTCACTGCGCTTAAAGGGGTGGGGCCTGGGCTGGCTGCCCGGCTTGCGGCGATTAATATCTTTTGCGTGCAGGACCTGCTGTTCCATCTGCCTTTGCGCTACCAGGACCGCACCCGCGTAACGCCGATTGCCGCTACCCGACCGGGTTCTGACGTGATGCTGGAGGGCGAGGTGCTTCACAGTGAGATCAATTTTGGCCGCCGTCGCAGCCTGATGTGCCGGCTTAAAGACGGCAGCGGCATCATCACTCTGCGCTTTTTCCACTTCAGTGCCGCTCAGAAGAATACCCTGCAACCTGGGGTACGGCTGCGCTGTTATGGCGAGGTTCGTCTGGGCAAGAGCGGCTTTGAAATTTACCACCCGGAGTATCAGCTGCAATCTGGCGATGCTCCGGCGGCTTTAGCAGATTCCCTCACCCCGATATACCCAGCCACCGAAGGTCTGCAGCAGGTTCGAATTCGTGCGCTGCTGACTCAGGCACTGGATCAGCTGCAGCACAGCGATCAGCTGCATGACTGGATTCCGCAGCAAGTGCGGCAGCAACTGCAGTTTCTATCTTTGCGGGATGCCCTGTTGTTTTTGCATCGGCCGCCGGCAGATACTCCGCCCACGATTCTTGAGGATGGCCGCCACCCAGCCCGCCAGCGTCTGGCCTTTGAAGAGCTGCTCAGCCATCGCCTGTGTCTGCGTCGGCTGCGCCTGCAGGCAGAACAGCTGAGCGCACCGGCATTGCCTATGCAGAACAGACTGACCCGGCGCTTGCTGGAATCGCTGCCCTTTCAACTGACCGGCGCACAGCACAAAGTGCAGCAGGAAATTGCGGCAGATCTTGCGTCCGGTAAGCCCATGCTGCGCTTGCTGCAGGGCGATGTCGGTTCCGGTAAAACGGTGATTGCTGCGCTGGCAGCACTGCAGGCCGTTGAGAATCAGTTCCAGGCCGTTATTATGGCTCCCACAGAGATTCTGGCCGAGCAGCACTTCCTGAATTTCTCACAATGGCTGCAGCCTTTGGACTTAAAAATCGGCTGGCTCAGCGGCCGGTTGAAGGGTAAAAAGCGCGAACAGCAGCTGCAGATGCTGCGCGATGGCAGCGCCCACATTATTGTTGGCACTCATGCGCTGTTCCAGGAAGGCGTGGAGTTTGATCGCCTTGGCCTGATTATTATTGATGAGCAGCACCGCTTCGGTGTCCATCAACGCCTGGCTTTGCGGGCAAAAGGTGCGAGCAGCAATATCATTCCGCATCAACTGGTGATGACGGCTACACCAATTCCCCGCACCCTGGCCATGAGCGCTTACGCCGATCTTGATTGCAGCGTGATTGATGAGTTGCCGCCCGGTCGCACGCCAGTGAACACCCTGGTCATTCCGAACACCCGCCGCGAGGAAGTGATTGCTCGCGTCCACAATGCCTGCCTGCATGGCAGTCAGGTCTACTGGGTCTGCACGCTGATCGAGGAATCTGAGGCCCTGCAGTGTCAGGCGGCCGAAGTCACTGCCGAGAGCCTGCAGAAGCAGCTGCCGGATGTACGCATTGCGCTGATCCACGGGCGCATGAAACCGGCTGAAAAAACCCATATTATGGACCTGTTTAAACGTGCTGAGTTTCAGTTGCTGGTTGCCACCACGGTCATCGAAGTGGGTGTCGATGTGCCTGCCGCCAATCTGATGGTGATCGAGAATCCGGAGCGGCTTGGGCTGGCTCAGCTGCATCAGCTGCGCGGACGCGTTGGTCGCGGTCTGATCGTCAGTCATTGCGTGCTGCTCTATCAGCATCCGCTCTCCCAGGTGGGCAAACTGCGTCTGGGCATCATGCGCGACAGCAATGACGGCTTCTATATTGCGGAGCGCGATCTCGAGATCCGCGGTCCTGGCCAGGTGCTCGGCACTCAACAGACCGGGCTGATGAGTTTCAGGATTGCTGATCTGGGGCGTGACTCCGGCTTACTGGATCAGGTTAAAACCACCGCCGAAATCATTCAGCGTGACTTCCCAGACCATGTTGAACCCTTGATCAAACGCTGGCTTGGAGAGCGGGAAAATTATGCCAATGTCTAGTTTACAAAAGGCCGCAGACGAAGTGAGCAGACACTACGCCCGTCTGCTGTCGCAGCTCAGCGCCTTGACGGCTGGCTACCCGCGCCGCATACAAGCCTGGCTGCATAGATATTTCCCGGCCACAACGACTACTGTCTCAGCACGACTGCCCGCTTTTATTCAGCTGACCCGGATCAACAAGCCTATCGGGACCTGGCTGCTGTTGTGGCCGACGCTCGGTGCGCTATGGCTGGCAGCACAAGGATGGCCGGACTGGCACCTGTTGTTCATCTTCACGCTGGGCACTTTCCTGATGCGCTCTGCCGGTTGCTGCATCAATGATTTTGCTGATAGCAAGATTGATGGCTTAGTGCTGCGCACCCGCCAACGTCCTATCATTACCGGCGCCGTCAGCCGTCGCGAGGCCTTGCTGACCTTCATCATCTTGTGCGCTATTGCGTTTACCCTGCTGCTGTTCACCAACCGCCTGACTATCCTGTTGTCCTTCGGCGCAGTGGCCATCGCAGCCGCCTACCCGTTCATGAAGCGCTACACCCATCTGCCACAGGTAGTCCTGGGCATCGCGTTCTCGTGGGGTATTCTGATGGCCTTCAGTGCTCAGCGTGGTGAAATTCCGTCTGCGGCCTGGCTGCTGTTTGTGGCCAACTGCTTATGGACGGTCGCCTATGACACTGAATACGCGATGGTCGACCGAGAGTACGATAAGCAGATCGGCATGAAATCCACCGCCATCCTGTTTGGCGATGCTGACAAAGTGATCATCGGGATGCTGCAGGGTATGTTCCTGCTGGCCCTGCTGTTGGCCGGCCTGCAGTTCGCACTGGGCGGTTGGTTTTATTTCAGTCTGCTGATTGCAGCAGGATTGCTGGTTTATCAACAGATACTGATTAAAGATCGCGACGTCGATGGCTGTTTCAAAGCCTTTCTAAGCAATCACTGGGTTGGTGCTGCTGTGTTTGCCGGCATCTTACTAAGCGTTTAAGCGCTTGCCATCTCGCAGCCGAGCCCCTATAGTTGTACAACATTTAAAAGTTGTACAACTCTGTTGTTCAGCGCTTTCGGAGAAGCACCATGGAAAAAGTCAACATCAGCGATTTTCGCGCTAATTTACTCAAAAATCTTGAAAAAGCCCGCTCAGGTGAACAGATCGGAGTGACTTCAAAAGGCAAGCTGTTAGCCACTATCTCAGCTCCCTTTCAGCTTGAAGAGGGCGCTGCTGAGGAGTATGAAGCCGCTGCAAAAGCCGCCGCTAAAGAATAAAAAAAGGCCTGTCACCGATATGTCGATGGCAGGCCATTTTTAGCGGCGGCTTCGAACAAGCTTCGTTTAGCTGAACGCCTGAATCCCGGTCATCGCACGGCCCAGAATCAGCGCATGAATATCCTGAGTGCCCTCATACGTGTTCACCACTTCCAGATTCTGCGCATGACGCATCACCGGATACTCGTCTGAAATTCCATTGCCGCCCAGCATATCGCGAGCTTCGCGAGCCACATCCAATGCCTTTAGACAGGAATTGCGCTTCAGCATGGAAATCAGTGGCGGCGCCAGCTTGCCCTGATCGCGCAGGCGGGTGCCTTGCAGGCAGGCCAGCAGCCCGATAGAGATATCTGTCTGCATGATCGCCAGTTTTTTCTGAATCAGCTGATTGGCTGCCAGCGGACGGTCGAACTGTTTGCGATCCAGCGTGTATTGCAGCGCAGTATGCCAGCAGGTTTCAGCGGCGCCGAGTGCGCCCCAGGCAATGCCCAGACGCGCCGAGTTCAGACAGCTGAACGGTCCTTTCAAGCCTTCGACGCCCGGCAGCAGATTCTCAGCAGGAACAAAGACATCCTCCATCACGATCTCGCCGGTAATTGAGGCGCGTAAGGCCAGCTTGCCTTCGATCTTGGGTGCCGACAGGCCTTTCATGCCTTTTTCCAGCACAAAGCCCCGGATAATCCCGTCGTCGGTTTTTGCCCACACCACAAATACGTCTGCTATCGGGGAGTTTGAGATCCAGTTTTTGGCGCCGTTCATGAGGTAACCACCATCAACGCTGCGCGCGCGGGTAATCATACCGGCAGGGTCTGAGCCATAATCAGGCTCGGTGAGACCGAAACAACCAATCCACTCGCCAGTGGCCAGTTTTGGCAAATACTTCTGTTTTTGCTCTTCGGTGCCAAAGGCATAGATTGGATGCATCACCAGGCTGGACTGTACGCTGAGCATTGAGCGGTAGCCCGAATCCACAGCCTCAACTTCACGGGCAATCAGGCCGTAGCTGACATAGTTCACGCCCGCACAGCCATAGCCATGCAGTGCTGAACCGAGCAGACCCAGTTCGCCCATTTCACTGAAAATTGCTGGATCGGTGTATTCTTTGCGGTAGGCATCTCGCACGCGTGGCGCCAGTTTCTCCTGAGCATACTGCCGGGCAGTATCGCGCACCATGCGCTCTTCTTCGGTTAACATTTCATCCATCAGGAATGGATCTTGCCAATTGAATCTGGCTTTGTCTGAATTTGCAGACATGGTGTACTCCTGGAAAAATAAGAGGCTGCATCTTATCAAGAACCGGGCAGCGGCAAAAGCGGACTTTAAGTCCGGCATTAAATAACTCGCACATATTCCAGCTCCGGCCGGTCTGTGAAAGTGCTACCATCCCGCTACCGCAAACACTGACAGATTGACTGACTCCTATGGATGTTTCTTATATTCTCGATTCCCTCAATGACCCCCAGCGTCAGGCTGTGGCCGCCCCCGCCAATAACCTGCTGGTGCTGGCCGGTGCCGGCAGTGGCAAGACCCGCGTGCTGGTTCACCGTATCGCGTGGCTGATGCAGACCGAGGGGGTATCCCCATTTGGTATTCTCTCCGTCACCTTTACCAATAAGGCCGCACGTGAAATGCGCAGCCGCATTGAAGAGTTGCTGCAACAGCCGGTTGGCGGCATGTGGGTAGGCACTTTTCACGGACTTGCGCATCGTCTGTTACGCGCTCATTGGAAAGAGGCCGGCCTGCAGGAAAACTTTCATATCCTGGACAGCGATGATCAGCTGCGCCTGATCAAACGCCTGTGCAAGAATCTGAATATCGACGAGGAGCGCTGGCCGCCCAGACAGATTCAGTGGTACATCAATTCGCAAAAAGATGAAGGCCTGCGCTCCACCAATATCGAACATTATGGTGATGAATACACCCGCACCATGTTGACCGTCTATGCCGCTTATGAAGACGCCTGTCAGCGCGGTGGCATGGTCGACTTCGGCGAGATTCTGCTGCGTGCCCACGAGTTATGGACACGAAGCCCGCAGATTCTGCAGCACTATCAAAAACGTTTCCGGCATATTCTGGTGGATGAGTTTCAGGATACCAACGCGATTCAATATGCCTGGCTGCGGGTGCTGGCTGGCAAAGATAATCACCTGATGGTGGTGGGTGATGACGACCAGTCCATTTATGGCTGGCGTGGCGCGAAGATCGAAAATATCCAGCAGTTCAACAAAGACTTCCCTGGCGCAGACATAATCCGTCTTGAGCAGAACTACCGCTCCACCTCAACGATTCTTAAAGCTGCCAACAAACTGATCAACAACAACCAGGGCCGGCTGGGTAAAGAGTTATGGACCGAGGGTGGCGAAGGCGAAACGATTTCTCTGTACGAAGCCTTCAATGAGCAGGATGAGGCGCGCTTTATCGTGGACCGCTTGCAGGACTGGCTGAACACCGGCAATCGTCTGTCTGATGCCGCTATTCTTTATCGCTCCAACGCCCAATCGCGAGAGTTGGAAGACGCGCTGTTGCGCGTGGCGATGCCTTACCGCATTTATGGGGGTCATCGTTTCTACGAGCGTCTGGAGATCCGCAATGCGCTGGCCTATCTGCGCCTGCTGATGAACCGCAATGATGACACTGCGATGGAGCGGGTGATCAATGTGCCGACCCGTGGCATCGGCGGCCGTACCCTAGAGATCATTCGTGATATCGCCCGCAACAGCAATATTTCACTGTGGGCCGCCTGTGTGCAATGTGTAACCCACAATGTGCTGCCACCGCGTGCCGCTGCCGCAGTGCAGAGTTTTATGCGTCTTATCAATGAATTGCAGACTGACAGTGATGTGCTGACTCTCGACAAGAAAGTCGCGATGGTGGTTGAGCGCAGTGGCCTGGTTGCTCATCATCAAAAAGAGGGCGGTGAAAAAGCGCAGGGCCGTATCGAAAACCTGGAGGAGCTGGTGAACGCGACCAGCAGTTTTGCCGAGGAGTTTGCAGGCGACGACGGTTTTACTCAGAGCGATGTGCTGGCCGCATTTCTGGATCAGGCGGCTCTTGATGCCGGTGATGCTCAGGCTGCAGAGTCTGATGATGCGGTGCAGTTAATGACGCTGCATTCCGCCAAAGGTCTGGAGTTTCCGATGGTCTTCCTCGCGGGGCTGGAGGAAGGGCTGTTTCCGCACAAGATGTCGATGGAGAATCTCAGCGGTCTGGAAGAAGAGCGACGGCTCTGTTATGTCGGCATCACCCGTGCCATGAAAAAGCTGACGCTCACTTACGCAGAGTCGCGCCGCCTGCACGGCGATGTGAACATGAGTAAACCTTCTCGCTTCATTCGAGAGATACCGGCAGAGCTGATTGAGCATGTGCGCTTAAAGTCTACGGTGAGTCGGCCCTTTGGCAACAGCTCCTCCTACGGCGGGCAACATGGGCTTGCAGCCAGTAACAGACATGTGATGTCCGGCGCTCAGGTGCCAGAAACAGAAATCTCCCTGGGCCAGCGCGTCCGTCATGGCAAATTCGGTGAAGGCGTGGTGCTCAATTATGAAGGCAACGGCGCTAATGCGCGGGTGCAGGTGAACTTTAAAGAGGTTGGCAGCAAGTGGCTGGTGCTGTCGTTTGCGCGCCTGGAAGTTGTGGGCTGAGCCAGCCGTCTCATCATCAGAAAACCATTTTTTTATTATGCTTTTCGCCCGGCTTGCCACTCCTGATGTTCGGGCTGACCTGCATATTTCAGCCATGGGCGGTCGTGGGAGGTCCAGATATGAAGCTCAGGCACCAGGCCTGGATCCTCATCAAGCGATGCGACGCGTACAATCATATAAGCTTGTTCGACCCGTTCGGCAACCAGATGCGAGCCGCAGTTGGGACAGAAGTGCCGCAGCTTTCCCGGTGATGATTCAAAACTGGCCACCCTTTCATGGCCGAAGCGCCAGTGGAAATGTTCGCGCAGCACCCGTGCTGTGGTGGCAAAAGCCGCCGAGTGCGCCTTCTGGCAGGTCAGGCAATGGCAATGGCTGATCGGAAAATCGATTCCATCAATCTCATAGCCGATGGCTCCGCACAGGCAGCTGCCTTTGATCATTTTTCCTCTCCAGGAACTGACTCTCTATTTTTACGAGCGAGGTTTTTATAAATAGTCTCGTTCCAGGCAGCTCGTTACGAACCGTTTCTTTTACGAACCGTTTCTTTTACTAACTGTCTCTTTACTAACTGTCTCTTTACTAACTGTCTCTTTTACTAACTGTCTCTTTGCGAACAGTATCGCCAGGAACAACTACGCCGCCCAGCACCACCCGTGCATTCAAACCGCGCAGATGCAGTTTCTTGCCGATGTCTGAATTTACAAACATCACGGCATCGCGACCAAAGCGGTCGGCGAATGATCTGCAGCCCAGATGGGGTTCTGCTGTTATCTCAAGGATGGCGGTGCCCATGCTCAGGCGTGATCCTGGCGGGAGATTGGCCTCGCTCAGATCCATATCAACATACAGCTGATCACCAGCCAGCTGCCAGCGTGATTTGTCCTGCGCTAATGCAGCCGTCACCCGCGAGTTCATAATATTGATCTGCATATCCGGATGCGCCGAGCGGTCAGCGGTTGCCGAGCTGCCACGCTGCCGCCAGTTGTCGCCCTGCAGTCCGTAAGCTGGGTCGAGGATTCCCTCGCTGAGCACTTCACGTTTACCCTTGCCGGGGCGTCGCACAATCATCTGCACCACCCCTTCATCTGTCGGTGCCGCCCGAATATACGGCAGCGCTGCCTCCAGAGCTGACCTGCTGACATGGTTAGTTGACTCATTCCACAGCGTTGCCTGTTCGCTGATATTCATGTTGGTTTCTTCTTCCTTATCCTGCGTTAAGTCCTGCATTAAATTCTGCGTTACGTCCTGTCTCCAATGATTGCTCTCAACCTTTAACACCCGCTTTATTGATCCCTGCCGGCCCGATCCGTCTTGTCCGGCCATTTTCATCAATAGCGACAAACACAAACAGCCCTTCAGCAACTTTACGCTGCCCCGCATGGGTCAATGAATTCGCCGTCCACACCTCGATATTGATATGCATGGAGCTGCGGCCAATTTCCAGAATCTCTGCATAACAGCTGACTATAGAACCGACGCTTACCGGCGCAAGGAATATGACATTCTTGATAGCAACGGTAGCTGATCTGCCCTTGGTTACCTGCTTGGTTGCGATACCTGCAGCAAGGTCCATTTGCGAGACCAGCCAGCCACCAAAGATGTCGCCGTTGGCATTGGTGTCCCGTGGCATGGCCAGAGTCTGCAGGGCCAGATCTCCAATCGGAGTTGGCTCAGCATCCATATCGTCTTCGCGTAAACTCATTGCGGGTCCTTTTATATCGCGTGTTCTATCGCGTGTTATATCGCGTGGTTCTCAGGGCCAATCAAAAATTGCGGGCCGCAGCGCCGGAGTATAGCTGAAGCACCGAGGGCTGCATCAATACATGCGCCACCAGGCACCAAATAATTGCAGACTGGTGATCAGCAGCGCATTGGTGATCAATAGCATGAATACGGCTACGACATAATACAGGCCACGTTTAATGGTCGCGCGCATTCGAGCAGACCACGGATTGCTGCCCTGCAACACCGGTGGAATCTCGGCGAACAGGCTTAGGAAGGAGTACAGAAGCAACAGCCAGACGAACAGTATCAATGTCGGAATCAGGTAAATTTCCTGCGATGGAGAGCCGGGGGCGGCAATAATCCAGATCAATACTGGCATAACCAACAATGCCAGCAGCAGCGACGGTGTCCTTAATGCTGCCAGCTTGTTGGCAACGTGCTTTAATTGTTCGAGCATCCTGGATAATCTCCGTGCCTGTCAGAAACCCGCTTGAGCAGCCCTTATGGAACCGATAACTATGGAACCGACAAACGAATCACAATTCATCCCTCTGGTCGCAGGACTCAACGCAACAGGAGAGCCGGTCTTCGAACAGATTGAGGTCAGCGCGGTTGAAGGTGTCAAAGATGAGTACCGTTTATTAACAGCGCCGGCCTTTGTGCGTGGACTGGCGCGTGGAGACCGAATCCGTTTCCCGGCCAGAACTGAACTGGGCGCCGAGCTTATGCAACGCAGTGGCAACCTGACTGTGCGCGTTTTTCGCAAGCATAACATAGACGCCGCCGAACAAATGCTGACGCCCGAATTCGAATTACTCGATGGAATGCTCGACCAGCACAGCGCGGGATTACTGGTCTACTCTATTCATGTCTCCATCGGGTTTCAGCTGATTGAGTTACTGCTGGACAAAGCCGTGGCGCAATTCACCGGGCTGGTCTGGTACTATGGCAACGTGTATGACCCCAGGGACGGCACTACCCCGCTGAACTGGTGGCAGGAATTTGCACATAATATCTAAACCCAGGGACTATCGAGGTAGACACACATGCTGGTTGTACTATCACCCGCCAAATCGCTCGACTTTGAATCACCGCTGCCCAAAGCAGCAGCGACCCGCACACTCAGTGAGCCCGAGTTACTGCCCGAGTCTCAGAAACTCATTAAAACGCTACGCAAGATGAGCCCCGAGGACCTTTCCGAGCTGATGCACATTAGCCCTGCTCTGGGTGAACTCAACTATCGCCGCTATGCCAACTGGCAAACCCCGTTCACCGCAGAAAATGCCAAACCCGCGCTGTTCGCGTTCACCGGCGATGTTTATGTGGGCCTGGATGCGCCATCACTGAATGCCCCCGATCTCGACTTTGCCCAGAAGCATCTGCGCATCCTATCCGGGCTTTACGGTGTACTGCGTCCACTGGATCTGATGCAGGCCTACCGCTTAGAAATGGGCACCCGTTTGCATCAGGGCAAACATCAATCTTTGTATGATTTCTGGGGACAACAGATAACTGAAAAGCTGAACCAGGAATTACAGCAGCAGAAATCCAAAGTGCTGGTGAATCTGGCCTCCAACGAATACTTCAAATCGGTACAGCCCAAAAAGCTTGATGCCGATCTTATCAGCCCGGTTTTTAAAGATTACAAAAACGGGCAGTACAAAATAATCAGTTTCTTTGCCAAAAAAGCCCGCGGCCTGATGACCGCATTTATTATTAAAAACCGGATTTCCAAGCCTTCCGATCTGCAGGGCTTCGATCTTGACGGTTATCACTTCAGCGCGCAGGATTCAGCAGACGATGCGCCGGTGTTTCTGCGCAAACCAGTCTAAGATGGATGAGTAACTCAATGCATGATTTACCCTTTTCTCCCTCCTGCGAGAATAACAAGGATCCAATCCTGAATGTGTTGCGTCGCCACTTTATCGCGTCCGGCAGTCAGCCGCGCACAGTGCTGGAGATAGCAGGAGGAACCGGCCAGCATGCCGTGTATTTCGCTCAGCACTTTCCTCACCTGCACTGGCAGTCCACTGATCTCAGCAGCAATGTGGCTACGCTGAACCTTCGCATTAATGCTGCCGCATTGGAAAACCTTCCCGCTGCCCGCGTGCTCGATGTCACTCAGCAGGACTGGCAGATAGGTGCCGTCGACTTTATGTTCACTGCCAACAGCCTGCACATAATGCCTTTTAGCGCAGTGACCGAATTTTTTCGTAAAGCCGTCCCTGTTCTCAAATCAGCCGGCTGTCTGTTCGTGTACGGCCCGTTCAAGTATCAGGGCGAGTTCACCAGCCCCAGTAACGCAGAGTTCGATTTGTGGTTAAAAGACCGGCACCCTCTGAGCGGTGTGCGTGATTTTGAAGCGTTGAATGCTCTCGCCCTGGACGCTGGATTGAGCTTTATCGAAGACAATGCGATGCCGGCTAATAATCAATTACTGGTGTGGGAAAAGCGCTGAATCTTTTCTCTTTTTTGATTATTCATCCTTTTTTATTATTCATCATTTTTGAAAGGCAGCAGGTTTTTTGCATCGTTGATATAGCTTTCAATATGCGACGCTTCCCGTAAAGAAAAGTCCGCAATTGCATCCGCAAAGCGCTTATCTGCAATCCAGTGATTCGAATAGGTTTTGATCGGTTCAAAGCCACGCTGAATTTTATGTTCGCCCTGAGCGCCGGAATCGAAACCCTGCAGTTTGTTTTCAATACAGAATTCAATGCCCTGGTAATAGCAGGTTTCAAAATGCAGAAATTGGAAATCCTGCATGCATCCCCAGTAACGCCCATAGAGGTTTTTTTTGTCTTTGAAGCTGAGTGCGCCAGCGATATAGCTCTCATTCTGCTTAGCCATAACCAGAAGTATATTTTCCGGCATGCTGCGCGCTATTCGGCTAAAGAAATCCCTGCTCAGGTATCCGGTCTGTCCGCGCACATGATAAGTGCTCTGATAGAAAAGATAGAATTTATCCCAGATACTTTCGGTGATTTCTGCCGCTGTCAGATACTCAAAGCTGATGCCCTGCTGCTTGACTGCATCGCGCTCTTTCCGAAGATTCTTTCTCTTTCTGGAACTGAAGGTTTGCAGAAAGTCATCAAAGCTTTGATAGTCGCGATTGTGCCAGTGGAACTGACAGGCGGTTCTGCGCATTAAGCCGTTGCTTAGCAGCTCATCGCTTTGGGCTTTGTTGGGAAACAAGATATGCCATGAACTGATGCCGGTGTCGCGTGCGTGCTCTGTTACCGTTTCAATCAACCACTTGATATTTCTCGTTCGCTCAACGGCGCTTTCTGGACCTTCCGAGCCAAGCAGAAAGCGCGGCGCCACACTGGGAGTAAACGGAATTGCCGTCAGCAGTTTTGGGTAATACTCCAGACCATTGCGATGGTAGGCATCGGCCCAGGACCAGTCAAAAACATATTCACCGTAAGAGTTGGTCTTTCGATAGAGCGGCAGAGCAGCTACCAGTCTTTCGGTTTCCGAATCTTCATTCGTGAATGCGATCAGATGGCAGGGCTGCCAGCCGGTACCCGGTGTTGTGCATCCGCTCTCCTCCAGGGCCAGCAGGAATTCATGCTTCAGAAATGGGCTGGCTTCATTCGCCAATCGATTCCAGTCATCGCTGCTTACTTCGGCGATTGAGTTCAGAAATCGGGTCTTGATTGCTGCTGTGCTTAAAGGAGTCAAATGCGGCGTAATCCTGCTATATTGCAGCGGATGCTGGCGGGTCAGCAATCACCGGCATCTTGCCGGTGGCAACTGAAGTGTAATTAAGTATATGGATATAGTGTACGGAAATTTGCGTGGAATCTAACAATCCGATCAGCAAAATAAAAGAACACCGTGACGCATTACGCAAATCGGAGCGCAAGGTTGCCGATTTTATCCTCGAAAATCCGGCTGCCGTAATCAGTATGCGCATTGTTGATGTTGCATCAAATGCTGAAGTCAGCGAGCCAACCGTGCTGCGTTTTTGCCGGGCGCTGGATTTTGAAGGCTTCCAGGCGTTCAAACTGCAACTCGCTCAGCACATGGGCACTAATCCGAGCTACACACAATTCTCAGTCGATGATAAAGACACCGTGGCGGATCTGAGCAACAAGGTCTTCGATTCCACTATTGGCTCACTGCTCACTGTGCGCGATGAACTTGATCCGCTGGTGCTGGAGAAAGCCATCAACATCATCAGCAACGCCAACCGGGTAGAGTTTTACGGTTTCGGTGCCTCGGGCTCGGTAGCCTCCGATGCTCAGCATAAATTCTTCCGGCTGCAGCTTTCAACTGCCGCCTACACTGACCCGCACATTCAGCACATGTCCGCTATTTCACTGGGAGCGCGCGACGTGGTGGTGGCTATCTCTCAGTCTGGACGCACCAAGGCCTTGATTCAGAGCGTTAAACTGGCGATGGAAGCCGGTGCCACCGTGATCGGGCTGGCGCCTCAGGATACGCCGCTGAGCAAGCTGTGCAGTATTCCGATTTATGTGAATATGGAAGAAGACCTGCACGTGTTTACGCCGGTTTCCTCGCGGATTGCTCATCTGCTGGTGATTGATGTGCTCGCGATGGGGGTGGCCAGATATCGCAAACCCCTGCTGAAAGATCATTTGAAGCGAATCAACAAAAGTCTGCGGGCCTTGCGGACATAAAGCTTTATCCCCGAACCAAGCCTAAGCAATCGACTCTGCTATCAGTTGTTTTGCAATCGTGTCAACGCTAAATAGAAATGTCCCCTTCCCTGCTAAATAGAAATGTCCCTTTTCTCCTGCGCTACTCCTATTACAGGCTAACGTTACGCCCCTCGGTGGCGGACTTGCCGTCGGGGTATTTCCTCCAAGGGTGATCCAATGCTGGTTTGTGTTCCTTA
>Ga0335398_10000259_pt1 | contig 91444 bp, 76 predicted proteins | sample BON03_FD_205742 | JGI IMG/M metagenome (GOLD analysis project Ga0335398, IMG submission 205742) | Freshwater microbial communities from Lake Bonney liftoff mats and glacier meltwater in Antarctica - BON-03 (spades assembly) (version 2) | ecosystem: Environmental > Aquatic > Freshwater > Ice >... | reverse complement strand
ACCTTATAGTCTTCATACCTAATGCCTTTACCCCAGACTTTGCTGGACCTTCAGATAATGAAGGTTTCAAAGCTCACATAAGTGGCGAGAAGTACATGAAACTAACCATCTTCAACAGATGGGGTGAGATTATGTTCCAGTCTACGGATAAAGAAGAAAAATGGAACGGTATCTATAAAGGGGTACCTGCTCAACAAGATGTGTATGCATACACTTTAACTGTAACGGCACTTAATGACGAAGTATATGAGTACAGCGGTACTATTACCCTGATTCGTTGAGAAGTGTAAAAACTCTATACTTTGTTTTTATAGTGGCCCGCCTTGTAAATGCTCAAACCACTGAAGAGTTAGTATATCCTATAATCCCAATAGAAGATAACTGTCACTTTGCTTTTGATCATCACGATTCCATTCAAATCATTTCAGTTGAAGATTTTCAAAAAATAGACAGCATATGGACCACTTTCAATACGTGTATGAACTATGAGGAGAATAGACAAAATGCAGCTTCCTTTACTATTAGGTTTAAGCCATTGAGCAACGAAAATGGTCCAGATTTTTTTGTGAATGATGGCTACTTAAAGACAGAATACCAAAGCTCTCTAGTCTACAACATTAAAAATCTACAGCCTTATGAGCACATCTTCTTTACTGAGATACAATATGAAAGAGGTGGAGCCATGTACCAAGTACCTGATGTACATGTGGTCATAGACTCACTTGTAATTCCAGAGCTAGATACTTGCTGGCAATATTTCCCTATGGACCCAGCTGGCCCTATGAAGCCTATCAATATTACAAAAGAAAACTTTATCAGTATTTTTACTGACTCGTTTGGATACAATAGATGTGACAGCAAAGTGCAATGGCTTGACACTAGTGTAACAGTAAACATGTGGATAGCCCCTCGGAGCTTAGATGACCACTACAGCATTAATACTTTTATCAATGATTATACTATTAATACAAGTTCGAACTTATCACGACCAATACAAGAAATTAAAGCCCTTAATTATGCTGACATCATTGCTCTAAGAAGCTCTATTTATAAAAAGAATAATAAATACTACTACGCCTCCGAGTATAGGTTCAATATTATAGACCCACCCATATGCGAGTCTACTTTCAGCCTAATAAACCCAGACCTCGATTCGCTTACTTCATTATTTTCCAAAGTTCAAAAAGGGGAAACAGATATTGTACCCTGCTTTGTGAATGAGAATGAAAATCCGATTTCATTTAGTCTTGTGTTAGAGCCTAAAGGTGGTAGTACCAGTGCAACTGGTTCTTCAGACGGTACTATTTCACCAGCCATAATAATCCTCCTCAAAAAATTACATTCAGGGGACACGATTTTCATAGGTAACCTTCAAAACACAAATCCCTACGAAAACAAAAAGAGTAACTACAAATCAATTATAATTACTCTTCCTTAATGTGTTTTATGCCGCCGAACTTATCCGTTCATACTCACTAAGAACTCATCATTGTTCTTAGTTCCTTTCATATAGTTAAGCATAGTGCTCATAGCCTCTTCTGGGTTCATATCTGCTAAGTGATTACGCATCACCCACATTTTCTGAAGTACTATTTTATCAAGAAGAAGATCCTCTCTACGTGTGCTAGATGACACTATGTCTATAGCTGGATAAATACGCTTGTTGGATAGTTTTCTATCTAATTGCAGCTCCATGTTACCTGTTCCTTTAAATTCTTCGAAGATTACTTCATCCATCTTAGATCCCGTCTCTGTAAGAGCGGTAGCGATGATAGTCAGTGAACCTCCATTTTCTATATTACGTGCAGCACCAAAGAAACGTTTTGGCTTCTGTAGGGCGTTTGCATCTACACCGCCACTTAGTATCTTACCGCTAGCTGGCTGTACCGTGTTGTATGCACGAGCAAGTCTCGTAATAGAGTCTAGTAAAATCACTACGTCGTGTCCACACTCCGTAAGTCTTTTGGCTTTTTCTAATACTATATTAGCAAGTTTAACGTGCTTGTCTGCTGGTTCGTCAAAAGTAGAAGCAACTACTTCTGCTTTCACATTACGAGCCATATCTGTAACCTCCTCAGGACGTTCGTCTATGAGTAGAATAATCATATACACCTCTGGGTGATTTGCAGATATAGCGTTAGCTATGTCTTTCAGTAAGATGGTTTTACCCGTCTTTGGCTGTGCTACTATAAGTCCACGTTGGCCTTTACCTATCGGAGATATGATATCCATTATTCTTGTAGAATAATTATCAGACTTGTACTCCAGGTTTAACTTCTCATCTGGGAAAAGTGGAGTAAGGTGATGGAATGCAACTCTATCCTTTACAAACTCTATCGAACGACCATTAATACTTAAAATATTGATAAGAGCAAAGTACTTCTCGCCTTCTTTAGGCGGGCGAATACTCCCTCTAACTGTATCACCCGTCTTTAATCCGTTTTGGCGGATTTGATTAGGTGCTATATATACGTCATCCGGAGACGGTTGGTAGTTATAATCAGCAGATCTAAGGAAACCATAGCCATCCGAAATAACCTCAAGTACGCCTTGAGTCGTCACTATTCCTTCTAGCTCTAGGTAGTTTATTAACTTTTCCTCTGCGTCTTTTTTAGTTCTTTTTTCTTCCTCTACTCTTTTGCGTTCTGAGTCTTTTTCTGAACGTTCTGCTTCTCTTTCCGCTCTTTCCTTATCTCTAGCCTCTTTCTCTTCTGGAGTATGCTGCTTTTGATTGGGGTTGTTATTTGGCTTGGCTGTTCTATTCTCTCGGACGGGTTGAGATTTATCGTTAGCTTCTTGGCCGTTATCATCTCTGCGTTCTTTTTTTATGGGAGGGTCTTTTCTGGGACGGTCTTTACGAGGTCTGTCCGTTCTCTCTTCTCCGTCTTTTGCTCTTGGATAATCTCCTTGCGGAGCGTCATTCTTTGAAGCGTTATTTTGAGGTCCCTCTTTTTTATCTTCCTCTGTTCTTACCTTTCTTATAGGAGCTGCTTTTTTTACTCTAGGTGGCGTGTTTTCTGCCGTTTTATCGTCAGAAGGAGTCTCATTTGCGGGTTTTTCATTTCTGAATTTTTCCGGATTTACTGCCTGAAAGTCCAGTATTTTATAGGCTAGATCCTGCTTTTTTAGTCCTTTGTGAACGATGCTATGTTCGTCTGCGATCTTACGCAAATCAGGAAGGAGCATCTCTCCTAATGAAAGAATATCGTACATGTATTTTATTAAGAATTAAATGTTTTTAACTGTGTTCGAGAAAAAATTTGAAAATTTTCTTGAGAATTGCCTGAAAGGCTTTGCAATTGTAAACAATTCTTTGGAAATATCCAAATGAATGGAACTCCACTGATTTGTATCGTCGGTATACATGGCCTTCAATACTGCTATGGCATAACTCGGTAAAGTAAATTGCCTTTGGGTCTCTTATAGATTCCTTTTAGTATAATACTAAGTCAGTCCATCTAATTAGGTACAAAATAAAAAGCCCAACTCTTTCGAATTGGGCTTCAAAATATCTATGCCATCGGGCACTACACCAATAACCTCACAGGCTCCTCTAGTAGGTCTGCAAAGGTCTGTAGGAAATTAGCTCCCGTAACACCATCTACAGCTCTGTGATCACAACTCAACGTAACCTTCATTACGTGACCCGGTCTCATTTCGCCATTCTCTACTATCACAGTCTCCTTAGAGCTACCTATAGCTAGTATACACGCGTCTGGCGGATTTACTATAGCTGTGAACTCGTCTATACCAAATGCTCCTAAATTAGAGATAGTGAAGGTGTTTCCTTCCCAGTCCTTTGGTTGTAATTCTTTTGTTTTTGCTTTGCCGGCTAATTCTCTCACTTCTGCTCCTATCTGAGAGAGTGACTTACTATCTGCAAAACGCACTACAGGAACTAGCAGTCCATCATCTATAGCTACTGCTACACCTATGTGCACGTGGTGATTTCTTCTTATCTTATCTCCAAGCCAAGATGAATTTACATTTGGATGGCTCTTAAGGGCAACTGCCGTTGCTTTTATGATAATATCATTGATAGAGATACGATTCTCTGTGTACTCATTCATCCGCTTACGTGCAGAAAGTACGGCATCCATTTTTATCTCCTTAGTAAGGTAGAAATGAGGAGCTGTAAATTTAGACTCTGCTAATCGCTTAGCTATCGTCTTACGCATTTGCGAAACCGGCACTTCGTCATAGCTTTCTACGCCTACCGCTGCTGTACTAGCTGCTGCTGGAGTATAGTTCTCTATATCTTTCTTTACGATACGGCCATTGTCGCCAGATCCTGTAACAGTTTCTAGGTTTATTCCCTTGTCCCCAGCCATGCTTTTGGCAAGAGGTGAAGCAAATACACGTCCATTATTAGATGTGCTCGCTACTGGTGCTGATGCACTAGGAGTAGAAGATGCTGCAGGTGTACTTGGTGCTGCTGCTACTGCTGAGGTAGATACTACTGGTGCAGGTACTGCTTCTGCCGCTGGCTCTTCTAAGGCTGCAGGTGCTGCTTGTAGCAAGTCTTGAAAATCTTCGCCTTTCTTGCCTATGACTGCTATAGCTGTCTCCACAGGCACTGTACTGCCTTCTGGTAACAGATAAAGTACTTCTCCTTTTTCAAAGTTTTCAAGCTCCATAGTGGCCTTGTCGGTCTCTACGTCTGCTATCATTTCACTAGATTTTACGGTGTCTCCTACTTTGACAAACCAAGATACGATAGTACCCTCCTCCATCGTGTCACTCATTCTAGGTAATTTTATTGCTACTGCCATTTATCTTTTGTTAACGCTTTGCAAAATTAAACATCCAAGTTTAAATAATGTTGGTAACGGCCAATAATAGAATAATTTATTTCACACAAATAGACCGTGCTTTGTAGCATAATGAGACAGTACGAAGATTTCTTGAAACATGTGTTCGAAAATGGAAGTAAAAAAACAGACAGAACGGGTACAGGAACCATAAGCGTCTTCGGCGGTCAACTGCGTTTTGATTTAGCAAAATCTTTTCCCTTAATCACTTCTAAAAAAGTACACTGGAAGTCTGTGGTACACGAGCTTCTCTGGTTTTTGAAGGGAGATACTAATATACAATATCTCAAGGACCACAACATAAAAATATGGGATGCTTGGGCGGATGAAAATGGCGACCTAGGTCCCGTATATGGCAAGCAATGGCGTGAGTGGGTAGCTCCTAACGGCGAAAAAACAGATCAGATACAATATGTACTTGACACACTAAAAAATAATCCAGATAGCCGTAGAATAATAGTAAATGCTTGGAATGTAGGAGAACTAAACGATATGGCTCTTACTCCATGTCATTGCTTATTTCAGTTTTATGTAGCAGAGGGTAAGCTAAGCTGCCAACTCTATCAACGTAGTGCAGACCTATTCTTAGGAGTGCCTTTTAACATAGCAAGCTATGCTCTTCTTACACTTATGATAGCTAAGGAAGTAGGATTAGAGCCTGGTGAGTTTGTTCACACTTTTGGTGATGCACACATCTACAGTAATCATTTTGAGCAGGTGAAAGAACAGCTCAGCCGCGAGCCTCGTCCGTATCCTACTGTGAAATTAAACCCGGATAAAAAATCTGTTTTTGATTATCTGTATGAAGATTTTGATGTAGTAGGATATGACCCACACCCAAGAATAAGTGCTCCTATAGCGATCTAGAGCAGCAGCAATGTTTTAAGCGTTTTCTTGTCGCTCTTCATTACATTTTTGTCCAGTCTGCCATTGTAGCCATAGAGCCTTGCTTTGGCAGTGTGCTGCCATATGGCCCATTCGTGTCGCGGGTTATTTCTATAGTCGCATATCCAAAGAGGATAATCTTCAAATTGACCTTTTAGGTACGTAGAGTATAAATGCGGATGTGTATAGATGATTGGTTTTACACCGTAATGCCTTTCTATGGCATTGCAGTAGTTGCGTATTTCGCGAAGTACTTTTCGCTTATTGGGCATTCTTCTTCTAGTGTATTCCACATCCAAAACAGGAACCATGTTACCTTTTTTGAGTCCTGCATGTTGTATAAATTTTTGTGCTTGTCTCTCTCCGCTACTACTGAAACTCATAAAGTGGTACGCTCCGTGTAGTATATCGTGCTTTTCAAGGTTTCGCTTATGAGAGCTATACATGTTGTCTACTATGGTAGTCCCCTCGGTCACTTTTACAAAAACAAAATCTGGTTTATTTTTCTTTACCATCAAACTCCAATTGATGTTTTTCTGGTATTTAGAGATGTCGATTCCCCACAGTTTTCTCCCGGCTAAGTCGTCGAGAAAATCATCTTTATGTTCTTCTTGTACTTTAGCTAATACTCCCTGAATGATTGCCGCAGTGTCTACTATAGGCTCTGCCGGTTCTTCCTCTAGAAGACTAGCCTCACATTGTATGCCTGGAGCATTGCATGCCGAATACTCCTCTGGTTTAATCTCCATTGACTGAAAAAAAGCAGCTATTCCCGCTAGCAGAAATAAAGAAACAAATATTTTCCCTAAAGATTTCATTGTAGATATTTGCCTCGAAGTTAACATCGTGTATTGCAGTATTAATTAACAACTCACATTGTGCTGCACAAATTGTATAGGAAGGTGGAATAGTTAGTTCTGTGCCAATTAGAAGATTATCCCAAAACCAATGCTTCCTGCCCTAACTACGGTGTACGGTTCTAACCTATAGACGCTCGAGGTGGTCAATCCATTGTTATAAATAGATGTGGCCTTCTTGGCTCTTAGATTATAATTGATAGAAAACGGTATAGCTACCAGAATTAATCCCACTCCGGAGAGCACCATCTCTATATTTAGAGGGACGTCAGAGCTAGCCGACTGACCCAATGGAAAACCAACAAGCAATCCGCCTGCTGCACCAAAGAGCATAGTCAAATTATAGTTTCGTTTTGCTAGTCTCATTTCTGTCATAGCGTCGGCATTGCCTTGCATTATTTTTTCCATTTGTCTAGGGTTTAACTGCTCGCCTTTATGCAAAAAAACTGTCCCAACCCTTTGCTCTACTTTGATAGAGTCTAAAACTTGCCCAGAGCAATACACTACAGAAAAGGCAAAAATGAATAAGGTGATTGATTTAATGTGTGTCATTTGTCTCAAACAAAACGAGGAGAGGCGTATGTTTAGTGTGTGCTTACTTCTCCTTATTCAGGATAATAAGAGCACCAATCACTCCAGGTACCCATCCCAATATCGTTAGAATAAAAAATGGAACCACAACCTCTGTCATAGACAGCTAATAGTGGGAAAAGGTAGCTATTCCCACCAGCAGTAATAAAGAAACGAATATTTTTTCTAAGAATTTCAATGTAGATATTTGCTTCAAAGCTAACATGGTGCGGTACGTTCTTAATTAACAACTCACATAGTCACCCTATAATTGTATAGGAAGGTGGAATAGCTAGAGGTTTTATGCTTTCTAAAGCTCAAAAAGCAAATGTTAAATCCATAAATTAATACGAATTTATGGATTGCAATTCCTTAAATTCGTATTAATTTAGAGAATAAAGTCTAAATAATTAGTCTTGTTAATTAGCAAGGTCTCGCTGTTTTCATAAGTAGCCATGAATTTTTTGGGAAACTTGGCGGGTTTCTTTCCCCACTTAAACTCATAAGCGAATAATTTACCTTCTCGCTCTTCTATGAAATCTATCTCGCCAGACTGATAGGTACGCCAGAAGTAATAATTAGATAGTACATCTTGAAATGCATTTCGCTTAAAACGCTCCATTACTAAAAAATTCTCCCACAGAGCCCCTATGTCATTTCGCAATTCTATCGGGTTAAAATTAGCCACTAATGCATTGCGAATACCCGTGTCATAAAAATAATACTTTCGTTTTTGAGTGACCTCGTCTCTAAGGTTGCTACTGTATCCGCCTAGGCTTTTTAGGATAAATGATTTCTCTAAAATGTCGAGATACTTTGACACCGTTTTCACATCTAGACTGACTTTTGTCGCTATCTCATTGAGAGAGACTTCACTTCCTACTTGAAAAGCGAGTAGCCGTACTATCTGATTTATCTTAGAAGAGGATAGAATATTATCTAAACGCAGTACGTCTTTGAAAAGGTACGAGTTAGCTATTTCTGTGACTATTTTTTGCTTTTTAGCAATAGTGCTAGCCGTGATTACCTCTGGATAAAACCCGTAGATTAAGAATTCCTCTAACTTCTCATTTAACTCATACGCGTTATATATATTCCTAAGCTCTAGCATGGCTATAGGAAACATCTCCACAGTATGCTTGCGGCCTACAAGTGGCTCGCCTACTTGATTAGCCAACTCAAAGGACGAAGAGCCTGTGACTATAATGGTCAGCTCCTTTTTGTGATCTGTAAGCAGTTTTAGGGCAAAGCCAATATTGTTGATCGTCTGAGCTTCGTCTATGATTAGCAGTTCGTATCCTTCAACAAAGGCTAGGATTTCTTCCAAATCTCCATTTTCGAAGATTGTGCGTATCCGGATATTTTCACCCGTAGTGTTGAGTGTTTTACGCTTTGTTTTGTTCTTAAAGCTTTCTACAAGAGATGTTTTACCTGTCTGACGAGGCCCGTAGATAATAAGCACCTTGCCTTTTTGTAGGTTTTCTTCTATCTCTAAATGTCGCTCTATCCACTTACTCATTCCACAAATTTATACTAATTTACGGAACATCAATCCATAAATTCGTACTAATTTACGGGTTAAAGTATTGATACTATTACTCGCTAGCCGCTCTTGGCTCCGAAATTGTCACAGTTATCGTCAATAAGTATTCAAGGTTTTCATAGCCAGGGAATATTTCAATGCATTCTTAAAACCTTTATGGAGATGTATAAACCGTGCCACCTGTAGTGCTAGAACCACATTTCATTTCTTTGGCTTCTATATAGCTAAAATAAAGTACGTACTTTCCTAGAATACCATCATCGATTTCCATACTGTCACTGTTGTTCAGCCACTTCCATGTGCCATCATTATTATAAGTTCCGTCAGTTTCGAAAACGTGCCATGTATTGCCCTCATAGTTCCAGTCTTTATCGTACAGTAAAGCTTTGTTTACGGTTTTAGCAGGAGTTACTGCTGGGGTTTCATCCGTCCCGCAGGCTTGTAAAAATACTCCTAGTGTTAATCCGATTAATACCAGTAGAGTTTTGTTCATTGTCATTGTTCTTACGTTTTTCATATTGTGTTTTGTAGGTTTTCTAAAGAAGATTTTAAAATTATTTCTCCAAAACTATAAACTATAAACTATAAACTATAAACTATAAAAAAGTTGTAAAAAATAATGTTGCCTGAGCTATTTAAAGTTCAAAATTGTCAGAAAAATAAAGGTTTAGGAAGAGTCTTTTTCTTAAGACAACTTTTTCAGGACATCTATAGCCGCCTCTGCTATCACCGTACCCGGACCAAACACGAAGTCTACACCGCTATCATACAAAAATTGGTAATCTTGCTCAGGAATCACACCTCCTGCTACTACTAGCACGTCATCCATTCCTTGTTTTTTTAGCTCTCTTATCACTTCTGGCATTAGTGTCTTATGACCCGCAGCGAGAGAAGATACGCCAAGCACGTGCACGTCATTTTCCATAGCCTGTTTGGCTACCTCCGCAGGTGTTTGAAATAGTGGGCCTATGTCTACATCAAATCCCAAATCTGCAAATGCCGTTGCTATTATCTTAGCTCCTCTGTCGTGACCATCTTGGCCCATTTTGGCTACCAAAATCCTTGGTCTACGTCCATCTTTCACAGCAAAATCATCTGCTGCTTTACGAGCTGCTATTACCTTCTCATCGTTTTGCACTTCTTTCAAATATACACCACTTATTGTTGCGTTCTGTGCTTGGAAGCGTCCAAACACTTTTTCTAATGCATACGACATTTCCCCGAGAGTAACTCTGGCTTCTGCTGCCTCTACACAGATAGCAAGTAGGTTGTTGGATGCTAGCTTGTCATCCTGAGTAGCCGCAGGCGTATCAGCTTGTCCGTCCTTTGGCGGAAAGGATGCTCGTGCAGCATCTTCTAGTCGCTTCAATATCTCTTGAGCAAGGGATTCGTCACGCTCCGCTTTTACCTTATTGATTCTATCGATTTGACTTTTACGTACAGCGTCGTTATCTACTTCTAGTATATCAAAATCTGCTTTCTCAACTGTCTTATACTTATTTACCCCAACTATGATGTGTTTTCCTCCGTCAATATTTGCTTGCTTTATGGCTGAACACTCCTCTATTCTCATCTTCGGGATACCGCTTTCTATAGCTTTTGCCATACCTCCAAGTTCTTCTATTTCTAGAATATACTCCCAAGCCTTATCTGCCAGTTCTTGTGTATATTGTTCTATTACCTCGCTTCCACCCCAAGGGTCTATTATCTTAGTAATATCTGTTTCTTCTTGAATTATCTTCTGCGTGTTTCGAGCTATTTTAGCACTAAAGTCAGTCGGCAATGCCATCGCCTCATCAAAACTATTGGTATGTAAACTCTGCGTTCCGCCAAACACGGCGGCAAGAGCTTCTATGGTAGTTCTCGCTACGTTATTGTATGGGTCTTGCTCCGTAAGACTCCATCCACTTGTTTGGCTATGTGTTCTAAGTGCCATCGACTTTGGGTTCTGCGGATCAAACTTGTGAATCAACTTAGCCCATAGCAATCTCCCAGCACGTAGCTTCGCTATTTCCTTATAAAAATCCATCCCAATACCCCAAAAGAAGGATAGCCTAGGAGCAAAATCATCAATGGCCAATCCTGCTTCTATTCCTGTACGCACATAGTCTAGTCCGTCGGCTATGGTATAAGCCAACTCTAATTCTGGTGTGGCACCTGCCTCTTGCATGTGGTATCCGCTGATGCTAATACTATTAAACTTCGGCATGTTAGCAGAGGTATATTTGAATATATCTGAGATGATTCGCATACTTGGAGCCGGAGGATATATGTATGTATTACGTACCATGAATTCTTTCAGAATGTCATTTTGTATGGTTCCTGCTAGCTTAGATTCGTCTACTCCTTGCTCTTTTGCGGCAGCTATATAAAATGCCATAATAGGCAGCACCGCACCATTCATGGTCATACTCACAGAGATATCACCAAGGGGTATTTCGTCAAAAAGGATTTTCATATCCTCAATACTATCTATAGCAACTCCCGCCATTCCTACATCGCCAGTCACACGCTCATGGTCGCTATCATACCCTCTATGCGTAGCTAGATCAAAAGCTACCGAAAGACCTTTTTGGCCTGCGGCTAAATTTCTTTTGTAAAATGCATTGCTTTTTTCTGCAGTACTAAATCCTGCGTACTGTCGTATAGTCCACGGGCGGATAGCATACATAGTAGAGTATGGACCGCGGAGGTAAGGAGGGATACCAGCGTCCCCCAACCCTACCTTCCCCCGAAGGATGAAGGAGTGCCCCCTTCCCTCGGGGAAGGGCTGGGGTTGGGACACACATGCTCTCACGCCTCCTAAAACCTTCTCGACACCTCCCAAGACCTCTTCATTCGTAAATCGAATTACCCGAAAGCCTTGTTCATTTAGTACCCAAGTTCTATAAGCATCATGCTCTTGTTGCTCTTTGGTGCTATGATATCCGCCATCTATTTCTATTACTAGATTGTCTTTTAGTGATACGAAATCGACTATAAAGTCGGCAATAGGATGCTGTCTTCTAAACTTGGCTCCTGTTTTTTTACCTCTTAACTCTTGCCAGAGTTTGTCCTCTGCTTCTGTAGGCTCTTTTCTGTTTTGCTTCGCAAATTCTAGATGATATTTTATTACCTCAGGATTACCAGTTTCCCAACCAAATTTCGTTCTTAGCTTGTTGCTGTATGCCCTGGTCAACTTCTCCAGAAACCAACTGCCACTTGCCGCATCTGCGAGTTCAGCCATATAGCTTTCGCTTCTTAGTAGGATGAGAATGTTCTTAGCCAATCGCAGGCTTTGCTCGTTGTCTTTTTTATTGAATGGTAAAATGCAAATGTGCTTTGCTCCGCCTATGATAGCTGACGCTGCTGCGATGGTCTGTCTTACCAGATTATTATGCACAAACTCATCGTCTGATGCAGGAATCACTACGTTTATTTCTGTAGTAGAAAAAGCTAGTCGAAGAGCACGTAGCTTTGCTATGTTTTCGTAGAACTTAGTTCCTAACTCAAAGTATGCAGCTGACTTACCTTCTGCCTTTGTAAGGTTTTCTAAGCTAAGTTTCCCGCCGTTTTCGCCAAGTTCATTTAGATCCGTAATGGTTTTGTCTACTCCTTCTAGTTTCTCAGAGGAGAGTAGTGCTATCTTCCAATCTGTTTTGCCGATTTGGCTTGTTGTAGTGCTATTCTCTTCCGTATAATAGGGCTCTAAGGTGATGCCATCTGAAGTGGTATATGCCAACTCCTCAAGTGGTTTCCCCTTTAGATCTTTAGTTGCTTTTGTTTTCCAATCCGCTAAGCTCCATTTAGCAAACTCATCAAACGATAGTGTTTTATCCAATTGCATTAGGGCAAAGGTAAAGAAGTCAATGTTTAAGATACAGTCTAAACTTCAGTCTTCCCGTTTCTGCACATTCAAGAAGCCTTTGAATTCTGCAGCAAACTGATTCATAATTCCACATCGGTCGCAAATACATATTTATATTCGCACCAATGTACAACAACATCATCTCAGAAAACAAAGGCGTAGTGCAAATTATCACGCTAAATCGTGAAGACAAACTCAATGCTCTCAACATAGAACTCATACAAGAAATAGGACAGGAAGTTGCTCGCCTGAACAAAGAAAAAACTGTACGTGGAATTATCCTAACCGGGAAAGGCACCAAAGCCTTTGCTGCAGGAGCAGATATTTCGGAGTTTGCAGACTTTGATGGTGCTGCCGCTAAAAAGATGAGTGCTGCCGGAGGAAAAATATTTACCAGCATAGAAGAAAGTGAGATACCAGTAATAGCTGCAGTAAATGGCTATGCCCTTGGTGGCGGATGTGAGCTTACTATGTCTTGCCACGTAAGAATAGCAAGTGAAAATGCCAAATTTGGCCAGCCGGAAGTAAACCTAGGAGTGCCTCCAGGATATGGTGGCACGCAGAGACTAGCTCAGATAATAGGGCGAGGCAGAGCTCTAGACATGCTTATTACGGCTAAGTCTATAAATGCCGCTACAGCACTAGACTATGGACTAGTAACACAGGTGGTCACAATAGAAGAATTGCTGCCTACATGTGTCGCATATATAGAAAACCTAGCGGGTAAATCACCTTTAGCCATAGCAGAAGTGATCAAATGTGCCAATGCTTTGTATGAAAACTTGGACGGTCTACAATACGAAATAGACAGTTTCTCCAAGAGCTTCGAGACCAATGATTTCAAGGAAGGAACGACTGCGTTCCTTGAAAAGCGTAAACCTAACTATTCTTAATATGACAATTGAATACCTCTTTTATTTTGGCATTCTATTTTTTCTTACCGTAGCGAACATTAATTTTGAAACAATTATTAAACATATAAAAAATGAAAAATTTAATCTTACTATCTGCTTTTGTCTTTGGATTTACTGCATTTGCAACAGCACAAACTGACGGAAACAAAATCACCTTATCTTCTGAAGCTCAAGCTAAAATGGTTTTAGAGAAAAAAGCTCATGACTTCGGATCAATAGAGGAAGGCGTACAAGCTACCGTTACTTTCACTTTTAAGAATACAGGAAATGCTCCTTTAGTGCTCAACAGCGTAGTAGCATCTTGTGGCTGTACAACTCCGAAATGGACTAAAGAGCCTATCGCTCCGGGCACAGAAGGTGTTATCACTGCGATATACAACTCTCAAGGTAGACCCGGTAACTTTACTAAAACCATTACTGTAAAGCACAATGGTGAAGGTGGCACTGAATTTCTTACAATACGGGGCATAGTAGAACCTGCTGCTCCTGTTGTGAAACCTACAGTAGTAACTCCAGAACAATAAAAACGATATTTTAAAGCCCTTTTATCTTTTGTAAGAGGGCTTTTTAGTTTTTAAAGAATAAGAAATATTCTTTTTTAGACTGTTGGTTATAGGGCTTAATTAGAGGGCCGTTCTTTTGATGAAGTTTTTTTTAAATTAGTGGTCTTAAAAAGGTGAAAGCTACCCTCGATACAATGAGCTTTCTAAACATCCGTACAGGTTCCGATAACACCAATCTAAGCCTATTGATGGTCGTACTTTAGCAATAAATAAGTTTGTAGCTACAGTTCGTCGGCCTTACCAAACCAACCGGTAAGACCTCCAGTATGAATGGCGAGTATTTTCTCTCCCTTTTTTATTTTCCCCTCTTCGCATAGTTTTTTAATGGCAAGCATCATCTTTCCAGTATAGATAGGGTCAAGCAATACGCCTGTTTCATAAGTGAAGTCCTTTATAAATGAAATTAGCTCCCCATTGGTTTTGGCGTAACCTCCGCAATGAAACTGATCATAGATAGTGATGTCTTCTATACCATACTCTAGTTCTATCTCTTTTGCAATATACCCATCTCCTTTGAGCACTTGTATACCACACACTTCAAAGTGTAACTGCTTTTCTTTTGCATATTCGACCATTCCGCTTATCGTAGTGCCCGTACCACAAGCTAGAAATATTTTGTCTATTTCAGAAAAGTCTGTTTCTTTCAAAATGTCTTGACAGCCCCGAGTGCCAAGGCGACTTGCTCCGCCTTCTGGTATGTACAACACTTTTTCCTTTAGTCCTTCACTTCTATTGGATTCCTTATACTCTTCTCTAGAAACAAAACTGAGCTTCATCCCATAGAGCTTGCACATTTTTAAAACAGGGTTTAATTCTCTGGGCTCTTCTCCTCTTATAATACCCGTACACGGTATTTGTAAAATAGCACAACTAGCTGCAGTAGCTACTAGATGATTAGAAAATGCCCCTCCATATGTTATAATGCTTTCATAGGTCGCAGAGTCATAGTATTGCAAAAAGCCCGAAAGTTTACGCCATTTATTGCCAGATATAATAGGGTGAATAAGGTCATCCCTTTTTATAGTCAACGTTATTCCTGCCTTTTTACTCCACCCTGTGTTCACCTGAGTTACTGGACTAGGTATGTTTAAATGCTTTAGTATATCCATCTTACTCTATCTCTGAAAAATGCGTTTTAATCAGCGACCATACCACATCTCCCTCGTACCCTTTGTTCATTGCAAACTGAGCTGCTTTATAGTTTTTCTGATACCCTTTAATAGCTTTCAGACTGTCGATTTTCTTCTCCAAAAGTTCGAGCAGTACTTTCTCATACGTCTCTCCATCTATCTCTGCAAACCCTTTTTTAATGCAGTAATCCGAAATTTTTCTTCTTTTGAGCTCCATTCTAATTTTGTTTCTTCCCCACTTTTTATAAATAAACTTTCCGCGTACATATGCAATAGCAAATCGCTCTTCATTTAAAAAGTCATTCTGAATAAGTTCGTAAATAAGCAGTTCTACATCATCTGGCTCTAGCCCGTACGTATAGAGCTTGTCACGCACCTCCTGATGGCACCTCTCCTGATATGCACAGTACTTGGCTATTTTACTTTTAGCCTGATTTGGTGTGTATTTTACTTTAGAAAAATCTGCCACTCTACGGCGGCTAAATTAGTGCACAATAACACTACTTTTGTAATTCACTTGTACTCCTTAGCAGAAATAGCCAAAATAGTAGATGGAACACTCCATGGTGATGGTACGCTTACCGTGACCACCATAAGTACCGACACACGTAAAATCTGGCAGCCAGACTCATGCTTGTTTATAGCCATAAGCACATCTAAAAACAATGGACACCACTACTTAGCACAGGTCGAGAGCCAAGGCGTGGCAGCAGCTATCGTTTCCGAAGCTCCTACTCAAAGTATTAACTACATCATGGTGCAAAACACCATGAAAGCGTTACATAAACTAGCTGCTTATCATCGTATGAGGTTCCCCATACCAACGATAGCAGTAACTGGGAGTAATGGAAAAACCATCGTAAAAGAGTGGATAGCTTACCTATGTGAGGATAGGTACAAGGTGTATAAAAGCCCAAAAAGCTATAACTCTCAGATAGGTGTGCCTCTTTCTGTTTGGCAAATAGCCAGCACATATAATCTGGCCGTGCTAGAAGCAGGCATTTCATTGCCTAACGAAATGGATAAGTTGGCCGACATTATCAAGCCAACTATTGGAGTGTTTACTCATTTTGGCGACGCACACGCTTCCAATTTTATTGCAGACTCTGACCGCCTAAACGAGAAATTAAAACTTTTTTCTAGCTGTAATACCATCATTTGTCCCGATAATCAATCAGAAGTGCTTTCGGCTATAAAAGCCATAGGTAAAAAGACTGTAACCTGGGGAAGTAGCATGCAAAGCGATGTTCATATAGTGAAAAATATAGGTGGCGACTATACACTAACATACCAAAATGAAAGCCATAATGTAACACTACCTCATACGGATAAAGCTTCTATCGAAAATGCCTTTACTGCAATAACCGCAGCACTAGTTCTTGGTGTAGAAATAGGTGCTATAATTGAGAAGGTGAAGTCATTGCCCAAAGTAGATATTAGGCTGCAGCAAGTACAGGGAATTAATAACAATGAGCTTCTTTTAGATTACTATAATGCCGACTACCAATCTACCGTGATAGCGTTAGACTTTCTAAAACAACAAAACGCTCACAATCATTCGGTGGTTATTTTATCCGATATTTTACAAAGCAACATCCCAGACGAACAACTCTATGCAGACATAAATTCCCTCTTAGAAGATGCCGATATAAAAGAAGTAATAGCCATAGGTAAACAAGTTTCTCAGTGCCAAAGTGCTTTTAGTTTAAACTCTGCTTTTTATAAAACAACAGAAGAGTTTTTACTCAAGCATCCCATTCATGAATTAAGAAATGCAACCATTTTGTTAAAGGGTGCTAGAGAGTTTGAATTTGAAAAAATAGCAGAACGGCTCCGTATTAAAACACATCAGACTAGGCTAGAGGTAAACCTGACCCGATTAAAACACAACATAGACGTAGTGAAAACTACCATAGGGCCTACTACCAAAATGGTAGCCATGGTCAAGGCTTTGGGCTATGGAAGTGGCGGATATCAAGTAGCTAAACTGCTAGAAAACAATAATGTAGACTATCTAGGTGTAGCCTATACCGACGAGGCAACCTCTCTAAGAGAAGCGGGAATCACTATGCCCATAATGGTGCTAAATCCAGACCTCACAGACCTTACTCCATATACAGAAAAGAACATAGAGCCTGTGATATACTCCTTTGAAAGTTTGAATAAGGTGCTCGGTTCTAATCTTAAAATTCACTTAGAATTTGATACGGGGATGCATAGACTCGGTTTTGATAAAAAAGACTTAACACAACTTGTAATACAATTACGAGAGGATGGAGCTCCACAGGTAGCATCTGTTTTTAGCCACTTAGCTACTTCAGACGATGCTAGTCTAGACCGTTTTAGCCAAAAACAAATTGCTGAGTTTACAGAAATAAGCACTGCATTAGAAACAAAATTAAATGTGCCTATTCTAAAACATATAGCAAATACAGCAGGCATAGAGCGTTTTGAATATGCTCGATTTGATATGGTAAGACTTGGCTTAGGATTATACGGAATATCTGCTACTGGGACCAAAAATACTCTGCAACCCGTAAGCACATTTAAATCGTATGTTACTCAAATAAGAAATGTGCCTGCTGGTGATGGTATAGGATATGGTCAACGTGATAAGGCAGACCACGAACGAAAAATAGCGGTAGTAGCAGTAGGATATGCTGATGGCTATAACCGACAGTTTAGTCAAGGAAAGGGAGCTTTTTTGATCCGAAATAAAGAGGCAAAAGTAGTAGGGAATGTATGCATGGATATGACTATGTGTGATGTGACTAACATAGAATGCCAAGCTGGAGATGAGGTAATCATCTTTGGAGATAGCCCAAAAGTAGAGGAGATTGCCAAGCAAATAGGCACAATACCCTACGAAATATTAACCAACGTAAGTGAACGAGTAACTAGAGTTTTTTACCAAGAATGAACCTTGATTTCAAGAAAAACATTGCCTAACTTTGTAAATAATGACCATTCACATAGATTTAGAAAACCCAAAAGGAATAGCCCTACTAGAATATTTGCGTAGCCTTGACTATGTGACCATAGACTCTGAATACGAAATACCAGAATCTCACAAGGCGGAAGCTATGGAGGCCAAGGCCGAGTATGATATAAACCCCTCACAAGGCAAGACTATTAAAGAAACAATAGAAGCAATAAAAAAAGCCAAATAATGTATACTCTCGTTGTCTTAGGACAAGCCGAAAAACGACTACAAGAAGCATATTATTGGTACGAAGACAAATCTGTTGGCCTTGGTGATCGATTTTTAGAGGAGATTGAAAGCGTTTTTAAGTTTATAGAAGAAGAACCAAAATCTTGTTCTATTAAGTATAATGAAATGAGAACAGCTCGCAGTACACACTTTCCGTATCTCGCTCACTATTTCATAGATACTAAAAATAAAAAAGTCGTAGTCACTACCGTACGACATACTAGTCAACATCCTTTGTATAAAGAATGAATAAAGAAGAACTCATACAAGGCATAGCATCTGGCGACTCCAGAGCACTAAGCAAGGCAATTACCCTGGCAGAGAGTACCCGCCCAGAGAAAAGGAATTTGGCCCTAGAAGTGATCTCTCATTTCGGACCACAAAACAAAACTTATAGAATAGGAATAACAGGAACACCTGGAGCCGGTAAAAGCACTTTTATAGAAGCTATAGGCACTCGACTACTAGAAGACCCTAATCGAACTATAGCTGTACTGAGTATAGACCCGAGCAGCGGAAAAACACACGGAAGCATTTTAGGTGATAAAACGCGTATGAACAAGCTTAGTGCACACAGCAGAGCATACATTCGTCCTACTTCTAGTGGCTCGCAGCTGGGTGGGCTTGCCAAAAACACACGACTAGCGATGCTGCTGTGTGAGGCCGCTGGATATAATACTATACTCATAGAAAGTGTAGGTGTAGGCCAAGGAGAAACCGAGGTGGCACAGCTTACAGATCTATTCACACTGGTGCTAAACCCAGGTGGCGGAGACGAACTGCAAGGTATAAAACGAGGAATCATGGAGATGGCAGACATCATAGTGATAAACAAAGCAGACGGCGATGCCGAAAGGCAAGCCAACCTCACAGCCAAAGAATACAGTATGGCACTGCATCTGATGCCTAATTCGACTCCGCTCAGCACAGACTCAGGTAAGGTGTGGATTCCAAAAGTCATTACCTCTTCTGCTCTACACGACAAAGGAATAGACACCTTTTGGGAGAAAGCTTTCGATTTCGAAAAACTAATAACCTCTGGCGATTGGAAAGCAACTCGTCGCAAAGAGCAAATGCACTACTGGGCACGAAAAAGCGTACAAGATCTACTGCTCGCTAAACTGGATAACTACGAAGGGGCTATAGTAAAAGGGCTAGCCACGGGCAAGCTGCCAGAAGAAATCGCCAAAGATTTGGTGAAATGAGTCTCGGTGATGCAACGTTTTGCGTCCTACTGCGTCTAATACTATAAGGCACCTAATATTTTTATGAAAAAACTAATCTTTCTTTCTCTTATTTTTTGCTTGAGCTTACCAGCAATGGCCAATCATATCTTGGGTTCTGATATCTCTTATAAGCAAATAGACAGCTTAAAATATGTAGTTACCATTGCTAAGTACAGGCTTTGCTCTGGCACCACATTCGGCAGTTCTCAAAACTTACTTGTTTCCTGTTCTTCAGGATCTACAATCACAAAATCACTTACAAGAGTATCCATAGAAGAGCTAAAATTACACTGCTCTACTAACGGTTCAGAATGCTCCCCACAAAACACTCAAGTCACTGGATCTGCGGGAGTAGAAAGACATCTATACAGCGACACCATTGATTTCGCGTCTACTACATTTGGTTCTCTTGCGACTTGCTCTAGTACTATTCGTTTTGCTATGAGTGAGTGCTGCAGACCAAGTTTTGTTAACACGGGTGGAGCAGCTACCCAATATTACAATTTTGCGGAGCTCAATCTAGCCATGGGCAATAGCTCTGCAGACCTAACCTCGGACCCGCACATATTCCAATGCTGCTCACAGCCTGTTTATTATAATATGGGAGCTAGAGACACCATAGAACCTGATAGTATTTCATACTCTTGGGCATGTCCACAAACAGGTACTGGTTCTATTTCTTATTCAGGTTCTTATAGTTGCAGCCATCCGTTTCAGGCGTATTACCCGGGCTCCCTTAGTCCACCTTATAGCAACCCAAATGCAAGTCCCCCAATAGGCATAACATTAGACGCTCATACAGGAGATCTTATATACACACCGACTTCTTGCAACGAGATAAGCTCTTGGGTAATAGAGGCTACAGAATGGCGAAATGATACGGCTGGCACTCCTCAGATTGTTGGGAAAACAAGAAGAGATGTAGTCACCATCACCAATACCTGCTCAGATAATAATGTTCCACTAATAAACGGGCCATATACTTACACTGTTTGTGAAGGCGATCAGCTCTGTTTCAATATTACCACTAGTGACCAAGTATTTACTCCTCCTGCCAGTGCACCTGCTCCAGATACTGTATTGCTCACTTGGAACGATGGTATTCCTGGTGCGAGTTTTACTATACTTGACACCTCAGCTAGACTAAAAATAGGCAGATTCTGCTGGACTCCTCCCGCAGAATCTACTAGCGATTTACCTTATACATTCACAGCGATGGTAGACGATAATCATTGCGATAAGAATAGAAGATCGTATAGAGCCTTTAGTGTTAGAGTGAAAAAACGTGCTGAAACAGCAGTCAATGTTGCCAGTCTTAATTGTGGATGGTACGATCTAAATAGTCAGATAGATAGTATTACTTTTAAAGGTACTCCTTTTTATACTTGGGTAATTCTAGATAGCAATTCTGCATTTGTCTTTGATAAAAGTATAGCCTATTTTGAATCTTCCGGAAATGGATTATCTAGTCAAAATGCGGACAGCTTAAAAATTCAAAGAGCGGGTACCTATATTGTAGAACATTCCATTAATAATTCCCCTCTTAACTGTTCGCAGAAATATAGAGACACCGTAACAGTAGCCGCTCTGCCTACTACACTTATTAATTTTGCTAAAGATACCTTCGTTTGTGCTGGGAGTTCAATAGTTCTAAACACTACTACTACAAATGCCACTGGCACTTCTATTTACCAATGGTATGCTAACGATTCACTATTAGCAGGAGAGACCACTTCTTCATTGAGTATCCCAAGTTTTGATAGTGATATTCCTGTATCTTATAAAATACAACTTGTAGACCCTAGTGGCTGCACTAACTCAGATGCTGTTATTATAAAAGCCCAAATTCGGTATCAAGATACGCTCGTCTCAAGTTTGCAAGCTTGTCAAGGTGATACAATAAGCCTAGCTTTAGACTCTGCCTTGACTGGTGTGCTTTGGTCTAACGGCTCTACTTCCTTTGAGCAGCATATTACACAATCAGAACAACTAACACTCACTTATACAGATACTTTGGGTTGCACATATACAGACAGCTCTAATATTATAATTCATCCATTACCACAACTAATGCTAGAAGATAGCACCTATTGCGGAACACAAGCGGCAATTTCTCCAGGGATATTTAGCTCTTACTTATGGAATACTGGAGATACTACGTCTTCTGTGATTGCCTCCGCTAACGGAAAATACTCGGTAGCTGTACTAGATAGTAATGAGTGTGCCAGACAAGATTCTGCTACGCTTACCTTTCTAAATCACATTGGTGTAACCCTAGGTCCTGATACTACCTGCTGTGGCCCGTATGTTTTACAGCCTATTGCAACAGGGACTTACACTTGGGGAACGGGTGCTACTACCAGCTCCATAGTCGCAACCCAGTCGGGTACATACTCTCTTCTAGTAACGGGCAGCAATGGATGTGTGTCTGCAGATTCTGTAGATGTAATACTACTTGATTTGCCCCTACAAACTTGGGACGATACTTTGAGCTACTGCACGGATAACTTGATAACCCTCACCAGTGATAAATTCTCTGCTTATCTGTGGAATACCGGAGCCCGAACACAATCCATACAAGCGGCTAACGGTCCGTATTCTATCACCGTTACGGACAGTATTGGTTGCTCAAACAAGGATACCGTTTATGTGAAACTAAATAGCACCCCTGAATTCTCTTTGGGAAAAGACACCGCACTGTGTGACAATGAGCTGGCACTCTCTGGCGTGGTAGGCAAAAGCTACCTTTGGAGTACAGGAGGCATTAGTATTATAGAAACTGCACGATCTTCTGGCACATACTGGCTGCGAGTTACGGATTACAACGATTGTAGTTTTATAGACTCTATAGAAATAGAGTTAAACAGGAATAACAATACCCCAATACTTACTAAATCTGGCTCTATAATAACCAGTAACCAGAGTGGTACACATAAGTGGTTTAAGAATAGTGCTGCAATAAGCGAGCAATCACAAAACACGCTAACGATTTCGGGATTAGGAGATTATACGGCCTTGTTTGTTGATTTAAATGCCTGCGAGTCAGACACTTCTAATATTGTAACTAGAACTGCTGGAATTGCCAAAATTGAAAACTCCGCTTTGAAAGTATACCCTAACCCTACCAATGGACAAGTGACTATAGACGCTACTGGTCTTGACAAGGTGCACAGTATAAAACTATATGACGCTCTAGGTAAGCTAGTAGAAAATACACAAGCTATAAATGATGTACTAATAGAGCTAACTTGGGCTGCTAGAAGTGGCGTGTTTTGGATAGTGCTAGAAACAGAATCTGCCACTTACAGAGAGCAGATTATTTGCTTAAAATAGGATGCAATCACAATAGCAATAATTTGCTATTCTAATTATACTTTTGCGGCACTTTAAAAATTTAAAAAAATGATCATTGGCGTACCTGCAGAAATCAAAAACAACGAAAATCGTATAGCTCTCACACCTGGAGGAGCACTAGAACTTACCAAGCGTTCACATACTGTGTACGTTCAAAAAAACGGTGGAGTAGGCAGCGGTTTTAATGACAAAATGTATAAAGATGCTGGTGCACAAATACTGGATACCATAGAAGAGATATACGCTATTGCTGAAATGATCATGAAGGTGAAGGAGCCGATAGAGTCAGAGTATAAGCTCATCAAAAAAGACCAGTTAGTCTTCACTTACTTCCACTTTGCAAGTCACAGACCACTTACAGATGCTATGATAGAAAGCGGTGCAGTATGTCTGGCATATGAAACTGTAGAGTCTGCTGACAAAAGCTTACCGCTACTCATACCTATGAGTGAAGTAGCTGGTAGAATGGCTATACAACAAGGTGCTAAATACCTAGAGAAACCAATAAAAGGAAAAGGCGTATTGCTCGGTGGAGTGCCAGGTGTGCCTCCAGGAAAAGTACTTATACTTGGTGGCGGAGTAGTAGGTACACAGGCCGCTAAAATGGCTGCCGGACTAGGTGCTCAAGTGACTATACTAGACTTAAGTTTGACAAGACTTAGATACCTAAATGATGTAATGCCTGCTAACGTAGTCACTCGTTTTAGTAATGAGATGAACATACGTGACCTTATTCCACATATGGACCTAATAGTAGGTGCAGTGCTGATACCAGGGGCTAAAGCTCCAAATCTAATCACTAGAGATATGCTAAAACTTATGTCTCCGGGTACTGTAGTGGTAGATGTGGCGGTAGACCAAGGTGGATGTATAGAAACCTGCAGGCCTACTACTCACGAAGATCCAACATTTATTATAGACGACATAGTGCACTACTGTGTAGCAAATATGCCGGGTGCCGTTCCATACACATCTACAGTGGCTCTTACTAATGCTACATTACCTTATGCTATTCATTTAGCTAATAAAGGATGGAAACAAGCTTGTAATGAAAGCAATGAATTGAAGCTAGGACTAAATGTAGTGAACGGAAAAGTTTGCTACAAGGGCGTTTCTGACGCTTTTAATCTAGATTACACTCCAGTAGAAGACATACTGGGATAGTATTTCACCACAAATTCAAAACTTTAAAAACCATTTCGTATTGCGAAATGGTTTTTTTATGTTCTCAATTAATGGACCTTTGTCTATCAAAATGAAGCTTTTTCACAAAACATACCTAAACCCTAACTCCACTGAGTATCTATTTATTCTACACGGCCTTTTTGGAATGTTAGACAATTGGCATAATATGGCCAAGAAGCTCTCTACTCACTTTAATGTGATAACCGTGGACCAGCGTAACCATGGCAAAAGTCCACATAGTGACGAAATGTCTTTTGAGCTCATGGCAGAAGACTTAGCAGAACTAATGGCCGACCTGGGAGTAGAAAAAGCTAGCATTCTGGGTCACTCTATGGGTGGCAAAACGGCAATGAAATTTGCAGATCTACACCCAGACAAGCTAGAGAAACTAGTCATAGTAGATATAGCTCCTAAGAAATACCAGCCCAGTCATACGGCTTATTTTGATGCTTTCAACACGATAGACTTCTCGCTCTTCGAAACACGAAAAGAGGCAGATACTGCACTCGCAGTGATTGAGAGCAACATAGGTATTCGCCAGTTTCTTCTCAAAAACTTAGATAAAGCAGATGTTGGATACCGGCTCAAGTTTAACCTGAAGTCTATAGAAGCATTCTATCCGAAAATGATAGACATCATGGAGTTTCAATGGATTATAAGTGTTCCTACTTTATTCATCTATGGTGAAAAATCAGGATACATAGCAGAAAGTGATATGCTGACCATAGAAGAAACCTTCACGGAGTCACGTTTTGTTGAAATTTCAGACGCAGGACACTGGGTACATGCTGAGCAACCTGTCGCTTTTTTTGACGCAGTGTTAGCCTTTTTGGTATAAGGTAAGGCCCCTTTTATTTATACTTGCCAAATAACTTTTTATATTGAAGCACTTCTTAGCCACAATAATCGCGTTTATCCTTAGCCTTACCGCATGGTCGCAAACTACCATATCTGGTAGGGTAACAGATGCCACAACCGGAGAGCCGCTGCCCTATGTTGCTATACGGGGTGTAAATATAAGACTTGGTGCAGTCACCGATTTTGACGGCTACTATACTATTACCACTTCTGAACCCTTGGATAGCCTAATGGCTACATATATGGGCTATGCCAATGTAACAAAAGCCGTAGAACTCAACGAGAAACAAGTTGTAGATTTTTCCCTAGAAGAAACAGCTAGCACCTTGCAAGAATTCGTAGTACGGCCGGGTGGTATAAATCCTGCAGTCATTATCATGAAACGTGCTCAGAAACGTAAAAAAGAGTACAACCCAGAGAAGATAGAATTCTACGAGTACGAGGGATATAACAAAGTACAGCTTGCGGTAGATAACGTTTCTGACAAGTTCAAAAAACGAAAAATATTTGGTGCTATGGAGCCGCTTTTCGACACCATTAGCAGCTTCAGTGACAGCTCTGCTAAAAAAGTGCTTCCCGTTTTCGTGTCCGAGACTTTAACAGACTATTATTTTAGGAAATTCCCAAGAAGAACCCGAGAAATCATAAAAGCGACTAAGCTACAAGGAGTGGGTGTAGGAGAAGAAAGCTATGTTTCTCAAATATTAGGTTCCACTTTTCAGCAGTATAATTTTTATGAAAACAACCTGTACATCTTAGACAAAGATTTCATTTCGCCACTTAGCTCACAAGCAAATTCATACTACTATTTTACACTTAGAGATAGCCTAACAATAGACGGAAAATCCTGCTACCAGATTCAGGTAGATCCTAAAAATCCTAAAGATCTAGTATTTAGGGGTATGCTATGGATAGAGACTAATTCATATGCTCTAAAAAGGCTAAGTCTAGAGATTACGGATGAGGCAAATCTGAATTTCGTAGAAAAGTTAAAAATTCAGCAGGAGTTCGACGAAATAGAGCCTACGTATTGGCTGCCAAGCAAAACACGTGTACTTATAGACATAGCAGAACTCACTAAGAACTCAGTAGGTATGATAGGTCTGTACTACAATTCTGCCAAAGACATTAAAATAAATAAGGTGCACGACCTTGAATTTTACGAGGATAAAATTACTGTAAAAGAAAATTCTTTTGATCTATCTGAAGAGTTTTGGGATTCATCTAGACACGAGAAAATAACAGACGAGGACAAAAAAATATACCAAATGGTAGACTCTTTGAAAAACCAGCCTCTAATAAAATCATACATCGATATAGTAGAAATACTAGTAGAAGGACACATACCAAAAGGCAAAATAGAAGTCGGGCCTTGGTACTACCTAATCGGTTATAATAGGTTGGAAGGCATGAGAACTAGAATGGGATTTAGGACCACTCCAGAGTTTCATAAAGATTTTCAACTTAGAACATATGGAGCTTATGGTTTCAAGGATCAAAAATTTAAGTACGGTGTGTTTGGCGACTATGTTTTCAATAGAACTAAGTGGGCTAAAGCGGGTGTTTCTATAAAAAGAGACGTGGAACTTATAGGCCTAACGGATGAAGACGCTGGAACCTCTGCATTATATGATGCTTTTGCACTGATAGGTACAGACCAAATAAATAGGGCTTTCACTAAGCAAATATGGTTTGAGAAAGAACTGATAAAAGGATATACTCAAAAAATAAATCTCATGCACAAGAGCTATATGTTTGAGAAAGTGGGTGACTTTAATCTTGGATACTATAGTCAAGTAGGTGACCCTACTTCTATCCGTTCTAACTATGACATAACAAGTATAAATCTGCGAGGACGCTTATCTCATAAAGAGCAATTTATATATCGCAGAACAAGTAGGTACAGTTTAGGTAATCTAAAAGCACCTGTACTCTCGCTAGATTATACCTACAGTTTTAGAGATGTGCTCGGAGGCGATTTTAATTTTAATAAAGCAGGAGCAGAGCTATGGCAGTTTAATAGTTTAGCCAACTTAGGTACTTTTCAATATACACTAAAAGCATACAAGATATTCGGTACAGCACCCTATCCTTCTCTTTTCATAATGAGAGGAAATCGGTCCTTTTTTAGCAGTGATGTCTCCTATAATCTGATGGGGTTTTTCGAGTTTGCGGCGGACCAATATGTCTCTGCAGATTATGAGCACCAATTCAATGGTTTGATAATGAATAGAGTCCCTTTGCTAAAAAAAATGAAGTGGAGAAGCTTTGTAAATACAAAAGCTGTGTATGGCACCATGAGTCTTCAAAACAGAAATCTTATGCCAAAGGCCTTTGAATACACCAACCCTAACTTTTTTGTAAATGGAAAACCGTATGTAGAAATGGGGTATGGTGTAGAAAATATATTCAGATTTGTGAGAGTAGATTTCATACACAGACTTACCTATTTAGGTGATCGCTACCCAAATGCCAAGCCGTTTGGGGTGAAGTTTAATGCGGTTTTGAGATTTTAAAGACTATAGTAAAGGAAGTTCGATTGCTACTTAGTTTTGGTGTAAAAGAACCCAATTAGTAACTCCTTCACTACACACTATTTTAGTAAAAAGTATGGACTTATCTCCTGATATTGTTCTGCTCCCATTTGCTCCAAAAAGCTCAATGGTAAAAACCTCATTTGCTGCAGATTCTTGTCTTACGGTATTATTCATAACTGTGTTTTTTATATATACACGGTCTAAAATTCTCACCTATAAGTAGTTTGTAATATTACGAAAATAGGCGATTACCTTTTACTTTCAAAAAAAGTCTTCATTAAATTGGCACATTGCTCCTCCATAATACCTTGGTTTACCCGTATTTTTCCCTCGCTGCTGACAAAATTTGTAAAGCCGTGCTTGGGCTCTAGACAGCCGATATGTACCTTATTTATCCGTGCATTCTTAATAGCACCGTAGCACATTACACAGGGTTCTACCGTTACGTACAGTTCACACTCATTCAGAAACTTAGAGTTCAAATAAGAGCTGGCGGCAGTTATAGCAAGCATCTCTGCGTGAGCCGTGGGGTCATTTAGTTTCTCTACCTGATTATACCCTTTGCCTATTATCTGACTATTAGCCACAACGATAGCCCCAATAGGCACCTCGTCTTCAGCATACGCCATTTCAGCTTGCCTTAGAGCTTGTTTCATAAAGTATTCGGATCCTAGTTCCATATCATTCTATTTCCTTGTCTATTTCTTGCATTACAGCCTCAAAAAACATCTCGCCCACATACTTTGCTCCTTTAAAACTAAAGTGCGTATAGTCTTTTTGTGCTAAACCTTTATTCACCCATGCCACCATAGAGTTTTTACCACCCATAGCTTCATACAGGTCCCAAAAACAGCTTCCTGTTTCAAAAGCAGCTTCCTTCATGGCGTCTCGTATGAGTGGAATGTTACTGTACGAAACCTTCTGTCCACCATTGTTCTTGCTCATGTCACTCGGCCCTATCACAATTATACTTACTCCAGGATATGCCGCTTTTATACTGTTAAGTTGGCGTACCAAAATGTTTTTATAGTAGCTATAGTCTGACCTTACATTGGGGACAACGTTGATGCCATACTGCATTATTACGCACCGTACATTCATCTCATTTAGCTGTCTAGAGTAGTGCCCTTTATTTATTTTGTCAAACCCTAAAGCGGAGCTGCCACGCATAGCGAAGTTATCTACGGCCACTCCTCTGGCCCCATCTAGAGCTACCCCATATACCGTAGGAAACTTACCTTTAGTAAATGAGAGTGTTATGCTTTTCTGAGGAGAGATGCTCCAAGTATACTTGCCGATGCTATATGCCGGGTTCAAGACATAATCATTCACATAATTATCTGCTCTTAGATTTACTTGAAACGGTTGGTCTGAATGATAGAGCAATGTTGCCCTAGAATAGTGTCTTGCTATGTCGTATCCCGATTGCCCATTTTTTATGCTAATGTATGCGGTAGCTTGTTTTTCATTTGTAAAGTTCGCCCCGCTCGCGGAGTCTTGCATCCAAGCACTAAATGTACTATACGCACCACTTATTTCAAAACTTGAACCCCCTATTCCATACATTCCGTTTTCAGCAGTTGCACCTCTAACATAAATAGCCTTTTTCTTAAAATTCTTACTTTCCGAAACGAAAGCCGCCCTTCTTGAGCTGGCGGCGGGTTCTTTAGGCAGAACAATGCCCGGACCTTCGCCTCCAAAACGGAGCTGCATTCTATTTCTCACGTAGTCTGTTATTCTGTCTCCTTCTAGTTGCGAATCTCCATAATGTAAGATTCTAACTGTTTTGCTTTTACTCTCATATTTTAGAGCGTGTATTAATGTCTTTAGGGCGTTGGCGTTTTGAGGAGGAAACTGAATGTTTCTCTGGAAAGGTATCTCCTTAGTATCTGTTTTTTGTGTTGTATCTATTCTGCCTTTCTTGGCAAGAGATGTTCCTAACGAATCCTCTTCCGTATTTTCAGATAGGGAAATGCCCTTAAGAATGTTTTCTAAATCAATCTCCTCAGACACTTGAGTTGAAGTACCATTCAGTTCATCTAAAGATACAAATTTTAATTTAGCATTGTCCCCTATAGAAATGCCCTCAGACGGAAAGAAAACGACAACGAAGCCCAGCAATAGGTTAACGGCAAGAATAGCAACTAGAAGAGTTCCGGGCTTAAAACTTCTGCTTTCAAGATATTTATTTCTATCCAGTTTCACTGGTCCAATTTAATCTTTTCTTTGAATAGCTTTTCGCTCTTCTTTATTCATTCTGTCTATCTTTTGATAGTATACCTTTTTAGCTGAGTCTACCTTAATGACAAGCTTTTGGTTAATGTCTATATTGTCGCCATCAAGATTGTTCCATTTTAGTATTTCTAATACCTCACAGTCATATAAATCTGAAGATAGATACTCAACGCCAGATAAAAGTATGGTAGCAAAACGTAGCTCCACAGGTACATTGTTCTCCTCAAGGACTTGTGTCAAGTCTCTGTCGAATGCACTGTAGGTAGCTAATACCTCTTGGTTTTGGGCAGACGCTTTACCGCATAAGTAAGCCGCAGAACCAACATTATTATTAAAATTTAGAGGTGCTTGTGTTTTTAGACTGTATAACTGTGCATTCATAGTAGCCTGGGATCCCTGTGCCACACACCGAAAACTTAATCCTATTGCAAATAAGACGAATTTACTTTTCATAGTACTCAGATACTATCTCGCCTATGTTGAATAAGTCATTCTCTGCAAAAGCTTTACTCATAAAATGCATGCCGATTGATAGTCCGTTCTCTTCCTCTGTAGGTATAGAAATGGCTGGCAGGCCAGCTAGCGGTGCTTGCACAGTAAATATGTCTGCTAGGTACATTGCTATTGGGTTCTTGCTTTCCTCTCCCCCTATTTCAAAAGCAACTGTTGGTGTTGTTGGACACAAGAAAAGGTCATACTCGTCTAGTATTTTGTTGCTTTCTCGTTGTATTATTCTCCTCACTTTTTGAGCTTTGGAATAGAATGCGTCATAAGAATCTGCACTTAGCACAAAAGTGCCAGTCATTATACGTCTTTTTACCTCGGGTCCGAAGCCTTCGCTTCTTGACTTTTTAAAAGTAGACTCTATATCATGAGCTTGAGTGCTTCTGTGGCCGTATAACATGCCACTATATCTAGAAAGATTAGAAGAGGCCTCTGCGGTGGTGAGCACATAGTAACACGGCACCATATAATCTAAGTACGGAAAAGACTTCTCTTTTACCGTGTGGCCGCCTTGCTTTAGTTTTTCTATCAGGTTGATGTAAGCTATTCTCACACTGTCAGAAAGGCCCTCGCTTTCCAAAGCTTCTTTGGAGTATGCTATTCTATATTTCTTGGTTAGGTTAGCCTTATAAGGCTTTACTTCTACAGAAGAAGATGTGGCATCTGCCTCATCTTTGCCCGCCATTATTTCGATAAGAAGGGCGGCATCTTGCACACTAGATGTGATAGGCCCTATTTGGTCAAAACTAGATGCATAAGCCAGCAGTCCGTATCTAGATATCCTGCCGTATGTGGGTTTTATGCCTATAGTACCCGTAAAAGAAGCGGGTTGCCTTATCGATCCACCCGTATCTGAGCCTAAGGCTGCTAAACAAAGATCTGCTTGTACCGCAACAGCACTTCCTCCAGAGCTTCCTCCGGGCACTCTACTATGGTCGGCAGCATTATGAACTGCACCATAGGCTGAGTTCTCATTGCTTGCTCCCATAGCAAATTCATCACAATTGCATCGAGCAACAACAATAACATCTTCGTCTAAAAGGCGTTGCAATGCTGTTGAAGTATATATCGCTTCGTAGTTGCCTAGTATTTTAGAAGACGAAGAGGAAAAATGCCCTTGGTAGCAAATGTTATCTTTTATAGCCAAAAACATTCCAGCCAACCTACCCGCCGTTCCTGCCTTTATTTTTGCATCTATATCTACTGCCTTATTGAGGGACTCTTCTTCAAAAACCTCTAAAACGGCATTGAGGCCAGCGTGCTTTTTGTTTTGAGCTATGTAGTAACGAGCTAGCTCCACACAAGAAGTTTTGTTGTTAGCTAGGTCTTCTTGTATATGAGAAAGTGATGTATATATTTTTGAAATCATTCAGCCTTCTTATCCTCTTCTTTTTCGGATTTAGGCTTTTCATTCATTCCGTCTCTTAGGTGGTCTGTTACATCGTTTTTAGCTTTGTTAAACTCTCTTATTCCTGAGCCTACTCCCTTCATTAATTCAGGAATTTTTCTACCACCAAAAAGAATGAGTATGGCTAGTATGATAAATATCCACTCAGAACCTCCCATGTTTAAAAATAACAGCATAATTTCTATATTAAATTTTCTATTGCAAACGTACTACATTTCTTTGGATATTGTGAAATGCCATGAAATCATTAAATTCGTTGCAGAATCAATAAACTATGGCAGTAAGACGACCTTTCAACCTCCAGAAATGGATAGACGAACATAGAAACGAACTAAAGCCACCTGTTGGAAATAGAAACCTGTATAAAGACGCGGGGGATTATATAGTAATGATAGTTGCTGGGCCAAATGCTCGAAAAGACTACCACTACAATGAAACAGAAGAGCTGTTTTACCAACTAGAAGGCGATATAACTGTAAAGATACAAGAGGAGGGCAAAGCGGTAGACGTTCATATAAAAGAAGGTGAAATGTTTCTGCTGCCAAGCATGACCCCTCACTCTCCTATCAGAAGTGAAGGGAGTATAGGCTTAGTAATAGAGTGCAAAAGAAGCAAGGAACATCAAGACGGATTGATGTGGTTTTGTGACAACTGTAACCATAAACTGCACGAAGTAAAATTTCCTCTTACTGATGTAGAAAAAGACTTTCAGCCTCGATTCAGAGAATACTATGCTAGCGAAGAGCTCCGCACTTGTGATAAGTGTGGCACTATGATGGAGACCGACCCTAGGTTTGTGTAGTACCTCACAACAAGGAGGAGGCCCTTTTCGCACATTCTGCTGCCTATTGTAAGTTCTTCATTACTCATACTCTCAAAAATAACAGAAAAACGTATATTCGTTTTTCACCAAATAAACAGATACAATTGGAAGCCATTACTAAACTGGTCGCATTTATAGAGAATACAGAAACACCTGAGAGTGAAAGAGAAAAAGCTATGTCTGAGCTTAACCTAATGGGAAAGCCTTCTACAGAGATAGAAGAAGTGGCCTACAACTATTGGCAGGTATATTTTGCTGAAAATATAGAACGTATACTCAAAGAAAGAATAGTTATAGTAAGTCACTTATTGCCGGACGAAGTGGTAAATCAATGCTTTGAGAACTCATTCATAGAATACCGAGAAAAACTAAAGCAGATGGGCATAGATTACATTCAAAGGTTTGGCTTTACTGGGTTTTAAATTTTAGATAAAAATAAATGACAGCACTCATCACAGGAGCATCCGCAGGCATAGGGGCGGCACTAGCTAGAGAATTTGCCAAAGACAAAATAAATCTCATACTCGTAGCTCGCAGAGAACAGTCTATGAAAACTTTAGCAGAAGAACTATCTGCTGAATATAACATTAACGTTAGTGTAATTGCCTTAGACCTTTCCCTTCCGGGCAGTGCTAAAGAGCTTTACAAAAAAGTGCAATCCCTTAGAGTTACTGTAGAGTACTTAATCAATAATGCCGGATTTGGAGACTTAGGGGAGTTTGCAGATTCAGACTTGCAGAAGCAGGAGGATATGATAAACCTCAATATCCTGACACTCACTAAACTTACTCGTTTATATGCTGCCGAAATGAAAACCCGCACAAGCGGAAGCATCCTCAATGTGGCGTCAGACGCGGCATTTAGACCGGGTCCTATGATGAGCGTATACTTTGCTACTAAACATTTTGTATTGGCTTTTAGCGAAGCAATAGCTGAAGAGCTAAGGCCATATGGCGTCCGCGTTTCTGCTCTATGTCCCGGGGCCACACAAAGTGAGTTTGGAGAAGTGGCAGGCTTCGGACCTCCACAGGAAAACAGTCCTTTCCCCACTAGTAAAGAAGTAGCTGAGTTTGGCTATCGACAGATGAAAAAAGGTGAAGTGGTGTCGGTACACGGAGAAGGCAATAGAAACCGCATAGAATCAGAAAAAACAATGTCTCGTAAACAAATACGCGAAACCGTCTATGAGCAGATGCGTAACTTTGTTTAGTATCTGCTCTTTAACACATTAAGGTGGTGCCTTAAGTGGCCAGAAATAAGAAAACCATACAATACCGGCTGCACTACAAAGCCATTGGCCATCCCTTTATATTTCATGTTAATCTCGTCGACACTACTGTATAGGTCTATACTTGAGTCTCTTAGGCGTTCAAATTCTGATATCAAATCACTCAGTTTTCGAGTGTTCGCCTTCGAGTTTTTAACATACGAGTTGTGGTCAAAACCAGGAAGTTCAATCATCTCTCCTCTGGCGATAGATAGTGAACGGTACTGAAAGATTCTCTCCGTATCTATGACATGCTGTAGCAGTTCGTTTACTGACCATTTGCTCTCTTGATAAGCATATGTTCCTTTATCTTCTGAAATGTCTTGAGACCAAGCCGTAAATTCTGCTTTCGAGTTTTTCATCGCGTCTATCAAGTTGTCTTCGCCTACTAATTTTAAGTATCCATCGAAATACGCTGGCACATTTTCTAACCACTCCTTAGACATGCTGCGAAAGTAATTTTTTAAGGCATATTTGCTTTACTCTTAAAAGGTGAGAGAAAAATAAAAAAAGGAACCATTGATTGTGTCTAATACGCTACACGAACTATTTACCTAAAACTTTAAAAGGATAATATTATTTTATGATAAAAAGACAAATACCAAACCTGCTCACCTTGGCTAACCTACTTTGCGGTACGCTCATTATTATCTATGCATTTCAACTACAGTTTGTCCAAGTCATTTGGCTCGCAGCAGCAGCATTAATTTTTGATTTTTTGGATGGTACTGCAGCTAGGCTTCTTAAAGTAAGCTCGCCAATGGGCAAGGAGCTAGACTCCATGGCAGACATGGTAAGCTTTGGTGTTGCTCCAGCTTTAGTGCTTTATTGCTATTGGGAAAATGAACTTTTCAACGGGGCAGGTCAATCTCTAACAGGACTGCCGTTCTTAGACGATATTCTTCCTTTCTTTCCGTTGCTAATTGCTGCATTCTCAGGATATCGTTTGGCCAAGTTTAATATCAACGAGCAGAGCAATGACTACTTCTCTGGGTTACCTACACCCGCACTTGCATTAGCCTGTTTTGCACTTCCGCTAGCTGCAGAACAGTACGAATGGTCCAACATAATCTTTTCACATCCTGTTTTCATTTTTCTTTTTAGCATACTTGGTGGCATTCTCTTGATAAGTAATGTGAAACTGTTTTCTCTTAAAATAGGATCTAAAAACAAGCCGCTAAACATGCTTAGAATTGCTTTAGTAGTGGCCTGCATTGCACTGCTCCTCTCGCTTCATTTTGTAGGAGCTTTTCTGTGCCTTTTAGTCTATCTAGTCTTTTCACTAAGTGCACAAAAAATCATAGTCTAAAATTCCTTATTTGACCCGTTATTTGCGTTAAGATTTATCGAAATGAGAGACAAAATATTTGACCTACTAGACTTAGAACTGAAACGCCAACAAGAAGGCATAGAGCTTATAGCTTCAGAAAACTTCACTTCTGAAAATGTAATGCGAGCCATGGGTAGTGTCTTTACTAACAAGTATGCTGAAGGATTGCCTGGTAAGCGTTATTATGGGGGGTGCGAAATAGTGGACCAAGTAGAGCAACTTGCCATAGATAGGGCTAAAGAGCTCTTTGGTGCAGAATGGGTAAACGTACAACCGCATAGTGGTGCCCAAGCAAATGCCGCCGTAATGCTTGGAGTGCTAAACGCTGGAGATCAGATTCTAGGATTTGACCTATCACACGGAGGGCACCTGACACATGGTAGTCCAGTTAATTTTTCTGGTAAGCTATACAAACCTGCTTTTTATGGGGTAGAAGAGGCTACCGGTCTTATAGATATGGACAAGGTAGAGGCTAAAGCAAAAGAGGTAACGCCAAAACTTATCATTTGTGGAGCTTCATCCTATTCTAGAGATTGGGATTACGCTAGATTTAGAACAATTGCCGATAGCGTGGGTGCACTTCTACTTGCAGACATATCTCACCCAAGTGGTTTGATAGCTGCGGGACTGCTTAGCAATCCGCTACCTCACTGCCATATAGTGACTACTACCACACATAAGACACTACGCGGACCTCGTGGCGGTATGATTATGATGGGTGTAGATTTTGACAACCCTTGGGGACTAACTACTCCAAAAGGAAATATAAAAAAGATGAGTGCCGTTTTAGATGGGGCGGTCTTCCCTGGCACACAAGGCGGACCACTAGAGCATGTGATAGCAGCAAAAGCTGTAGCTTACGGCGAGGCACTAGACCCAAGCTATAAAGAATATTGCAAGCAAGTAATAGTAAATGCAGCTGCACTAGCTAACGCTATGGTGGCAAGAGGATATAAAATTATATCTGGAGGCACAGATAATCATATGATGCTGATAGACCTGAGACCAAAAGACCAAAACCTTACTGGGAAAGTAGCAGAAAACGCACTCGTAAAAGCAGACATTACTATCAATAAAAATGCAGTTCCATTTGAAACACGCTCTCCCTTTGTGACATCTGGGATACGCATAGGCACGCCGGCTATTACTACGCGAGGCATGAAGGTCGAGCATATGGATACGGTAGCAGATCTAATAGACCGAGTACTGGTAAACCCTGAAGACGAGGCTAACCTTGCCGCTGTAAAAACGGAGGTGAACGAACTCATGAAAGGTTTTCCGCTATATAGTTAGTCAAAATTCCGTTCCCAAAAATCGCCTTATATTGGCCTTCTTAACTAAAAGCTGAAATTATCAAAACTATACTGAGAGATATAAGACAATACTGGAGAAACGACCTGCTTGCGGGTTTCAGCGTTTCCCTGGTAGCATTACCTTTAGCTATAGGTGTAGCTTTAGCCATGGGCCTGCCTACTAAAGCCCTGTTGGCTGGAATAATAGCAGCTATAGTGGGTGGTGTTTTTACTTCATTAATCAGAAGCGGAAACGTTTCCATAAATGGGCCTTCTCCAGCACTTATTGGTATAGTAATAGCAGGAATGGCCGCTTTAGATGGCTGGGAATATATGCTTGCGGCTTTTGTGTGTGCGGGTTCTTTGCAGGCCATCTTTGGGCTTTTTAAGCTAGGCGGATTGGCGGACTTTATTCCTTCCTCTGTGGTGCAAGGAATGATGGCAGCCATAGGGGTTATTATACTTGCCGGGCAGGTGCATCCTGGCCTGGGTGTCGAAATTGGTAAAATGAATGACTTTGATAAACTACTTGCAATTCCAAGCAGTTTAGCCAACATGAACCCGCTTATTGCAATCATCTTCTTCAATAGTCTAATTATTCTAGCTATACACCCTTACATTACAAACCGCTTTGTTAAATATGTTCCCGCACCCATTTGGTTGCTGTTTTTTGCCATCCCGCTATACATCCTTTTCCAGTTCACGACTGGCGGCGAGGTTCTGTTATTTGGCAAAACGCACACTCTAATACCAAGCAACGATCTCATAAACTTCTCGCTCCCCAGCGACCTACTTAATGATTTTTTTATATTTCCCGACTTTGGTAAAACAGGAACTCTAAGTTTCTGGCTGGTTGTATTGTCGGTTTTCTTGGTTTCTACTATAGAAACGTTGGGCTCGGCTAAGGCTATAGATAAAATAGACCCGCTGAATAGAAAGACCAATCTAAATAAAGAGGTAGCTGCCATGGGACTAAGCACCATGCTTTCAGGAGCTCTTGGCGGTTTGCCTATAATCGCGGTGATAGCACGCAGTTCTGTTAACATAAACCATGGAGCGAAAACCCGGTTTTCTAACTTTGTGCATGGAGTAATTATCCTCTTGTTTGTCTTCCTCCTTTCTGACTATATTAAAATGGTGCCTAAAGCAGCCCTTATGGCTATTCTGGTGTTTACCGGATATAAGTTGGCCTCCCCTAAGGTTTTCAAAGACGCTTCCTTGAAAGGATATGAACAGTTCTTAATTCTCAGCGTAACACTCATAGCCACTCTTCTCACGGATTTGAATAAAGGAATTCTAATTGGAATTTTATTTACTATCGTAATACACTTGGTTCGCTCTCACCTGCCAGCCGGAATTTTCTTTAAATACCTGATTCTTCCGTCTTTCAATCTAGCCAAAATAGAAGACCACTTTCACCTCAGAATAAAAGGCGTCGCTAACTTCTCAAGCATTTTGAAAATGCGAAAATTACTTGGCACTATACCACAAAATGAGCGAATAATATTCGATTTTTCACATGCTCGTTTGGTCGATTTTTCGCTACTTGAGTTTACAAATAATTGGGGCAAAGACTACGAGGCAGATAAGGGTGGACATTATGAGATAATAGGATTAGATGAGCACCTTACTACCAGCGAACACCCGTTTAGTATTCACACATTGCCCCAAGCCGTAACTAAACCCTTGTCAAAAAGGCAGAAAGAGCTCAAAGAATTTGCCTATTCACGTCATTGGAATTTTAATCATAAATTAGATTGGAATACCGATTACCTAAAAGTAAACACCTTCTTTAAAACAAGACCCATTGAGTACCTAAAAAACAGAGTTTCTGGCGATTATACCGAAACTGTAAGTTGGGAACTAATAGATATAACTTTTGACGAAGGAGCCTTGATGGCTGCAGAAGTGCACAACACCTCCATGCTTCGAATCTGCTTTGATATGGAGATTCCAGATTTTGAACTGGACAAGGAGCGGCTTTTTATGCGATTATTAGATTATGCTATAAAAGAAGATATCGATTTTGATGGAGATAAAGGCTTTGCTCAAAAATTCTCTATAAAAGGACCAGACAAAAAGGCTATAAAAGGATTCTTCAATGCTGGTTTTAAAACATTCTTGCTTGACAACAACAGATATCATATTGAAAGCAGAAATAACGAGATTCTTATATTCCGCTATTTCCGTGTAATGACTATTGGCGAGATAGAAGAGCTTATTCAATTTGGCGAGAATTTAACGAGCCAATTTCACAAATCGCTAGCCACAAAAGATTTAATCAAGCCTCTGAGTTAATATCCCAAAAGTAGTTACAGATGGTATTCAGCAGCATAACATTCGTTTTATACTTTCTGCCTGTTTTTATGGTGTTGTATTATCTTACTCCACCCAAACACAGAAACATAACGCTACTTGCGGGCAGTATCTTCTTTTATAGTTGGGAAATAGTAGAAGGATTATATTCTCCCTTTTATGGTGTTCACTAAAGAGTGAAAGCGTAACCTATACTAGCACCATAACTGTTGGTTAGCTTAGAAATGGCTAGAGACTGCAATCCTACTACAGAAAGATAAAAGGTATTTCTGCCTGTTCGGTACTCTGCTGCTTCTCGCCATTGCAATCCAGTAAAATTACCGTATCCTAGTGAGGAAAAAAGTACAAAATTTGGTCCGAAAGTATAGTGCAATCCTGCGTTACCAGAGATCCCGAACTCTCCTAGTCCAAAAGTAGATAAGCTGACAGATCCTATGGCTTTTTTGCCAAGTCTTTTCTGATAAGTCATGCTAATAGCAGAAGGAAGTGAAAGCCAGTTTGCGTCTTTTCTGCTTCTGGATACCACATCGTTATACGTAGAGTCAAATCGATCTACAAAGTTGGAGCTATCATTTAACACATCTAAATATACTCCCGTGAAACGAAAAGAAGAGTCTAGGTCTAATCTCGTTTTATTATTAAGTCTAAGTATATTGAGATTATCAATACTGAAAGATAAAGATGAATTGGCATCGGGAGCATAACTACTATATAGGTTTCCGCTTAGCCCCGCCCCTTGAAGCCCATTGCTAGATTCTGAAATAGACAAACCGTCAGCTTCAATGTCTAAATAGCTTCCCCTTGATGCTGTGAATACTCCTAATTTAGTAGCAGATATTTCTCTATATCTGGAAGCTACTTGTACTCCAAGTGCTGCCTTAATCTGCCATTTCTCTGAAGAAACCAAGTTGCGAGTGGCACCTACGGTAGTAGTGGTTGCACTCAGGTATTTACTGTTTTCCGTTTGTACGGTCTGATTTTCATAAGCCGCATTACCAAAAAAAACAAGTTTGGAAAAATTATTATTCATTTTTAGAGCATCTAAAGATCCATAAGATGTGTATACACCCCACTTTTCATTTACTTTAAATTCTGCTTTTATCTCAGATTGTACAAGCGTATTGTTTCTCTTTTGAGTACTGCTTACAAACTTGCTTTTAGCATCCTCAGAAAAAGTGGCTCTAAATAGAATGTCGTTAAACATTTTGACATTAAGGGAGTTGGATCCCGCAAAGGTCTTTCCCTCTATTTTAAAAGTGCCTGCACTCCATTTCCTATCAAATCTGTCTCCCAGATGTGTAAAGCTGTCTAAGGTGCTCAGTTGTGCCTTGCAGCTAAAGCTGCCCGCTACTAGTAATGCAGCGAAAATGCTAAAGTTTGTTTTCATATACCACTTCAGTGCTTAGTTGTACTTTAATTCCATAGTCAGAGAACAGTTTGTATCTCGTATTGTCTTTAGTATCCAAGGTTATTTTCACATTCACATCTGTTGCATTTTTAAGCAATACCATCTGCGGTCTAGTTACCGTTGTTTCTAGTGAACTCTCTACAGCTGCGGCTGTTTTTTCGGTCGCCGGATCTACTTCCGCAGCAGCTAAGGTGTTATTGCCATCTGCAAAAAGGGTGGTAAGCACATTGCCAGAACCGTCCACAAACTCTAATTCTATTTTTGCCTGAATAGGGAAGTTGTTGAATGCTGTTATTCTTAATACTCCCTCCTTTACCCCCTCTATTTGTTCGTTGGCAAAAAGATTGATAGGGGACTTTGATTTGAGAGCTAGCCCATCCATACCTACTTGCATGGGTACGTCTATTCGCAGATTTACAATCAACTCACTAAAGTCATATGCAAAATCATTCAAATTTCTGGTTCCTCTTGGTCTTACTTTTCCTATTATTTCTGCGTGTAGTTCGTCTGGCATATTCTCCAAAAACTGTTTTAAGTTGGAGTTGGTTTTGTCTACCAAAATGCTCTTTTCTATGGGTGTTGTTGTACTCGCATTAGAAACCTTTTCTAAAAAGATAGGATCCGAAAGTTGTTCAGCTGACAATAGCACAGTGTTTGGTTTTCTGTTATTCACCCCCTTCAACGATTTAATATCTATTTCAGAATCTATACCAAAGCTATTTACAAAAAGCATCTCAAGTGTAGCGTCTTCTAAAGATAGGTTTCCCTCCATGTTTTTAAAAATTGTCAATTTTGCGGTGTCATCTAAGTTTAGTTCGTGATATCCAGGATCACCAATAACCAGTTTTGGTACTACATCTACCAGCCCAAACTCAATTTTTATTTTGTCTGTAAGTGATAGTGTTCTCTCTATACCTGAATAAGCAATTTTTGCTATTAGTTCACTATAAACATGATTAGTTAGGGGTGCTGATGAGGTGTCCGTCCCCCATAACCTTATGCTTGATCCATCTATTGGAAATTCTTCTTCTAAATATACGGTTTCTCCAGGATTAGCTGCCGGAACAGTCCACACTCTTCTTACAGGTGTGCGATCTCCTTTGTCGCTATTTGGTATCAAGTAATCTAGTACTATCGCTTCTTCTATACTTGACTGAACTTTCATTCTAATAGCCCCAGATTTCACTTGCACTAAAGTAAGTTTTGCTCCTCCAAATTCATATTTGGTTTCATCAAAGCGTTCAAGTAAGTTTTGTGCTGGGAAAACCGCTTTTGCAGAGCTTGGTTTAAGATCCCGAACACCTAAACTCACGATAAGTCCCTTGGTGGCATCTATAGTTACATCTCCATCAGTCGCTTTTGTTTTTATTTTGGTAACCTTAAGTTCTAAGACGCCATTTACCGTTTTGCCTGCTAGCGAATATGATTTAGACAAGGTACTATTAGGAGCCATATTTTCAAAAGTCCCCGTTATTATAATCTCATCATTATTGGCATTAATCAGCTGAAACTCTAGTAGCTCAGCCTCCATCGGCAACTCATTCGTAATGGTAATATCTATATATCCTTCAATGAAAGTTGCTGTGCTGAAAAACTCTTCTGAAACATCTATTTCGGTGCCCTGATTTGGCTCTAAGTCTTGGGCTGGTACGGAGGCTTTGTTTCCGTGCAATAAGTTAGCTGGCGGATATAGTTCGCCAAGGGTTAGTGTATCTTCAAACGAACGATCGTCTAGCACCAAACTAGAGAGTGTTACTTCAAGACTATCTACTCTGTCTGGAATTGTTAAAATGTCTTCCAAATTTGTGATTCCATACTCTTCTTCGAATACTAGATTTAGTGAGTTATCAGAATTGGTAGATAGTAATGAGTCGGGCACCAAATCGCCTAACGTAAGCTCTGTCTCCAAAATAGGAGTAAGCCATTTACTATCTGATGAAAATTTTTCTTTTCTGCACCCCACAAAAAGTAGCGTGATCATCAAAAAGCTCAGTATAGTCTTTCTCATGATACGAAGTAAAGCGATGGCTTGCAAAAATTGTTAAGTTTGTTTTAGATATTGCACTAAAATGTCTTCACACCACTACGTAAAAGAAGGACAAGAGCCTGCTCTGATAATCGCAAACGGCGAAATGTGCTCGTATGAGTTATTGGTCTCTATAATGGAATGGTGCCCCTATATTGTTGCGTTAGATGGGGCTTACGACAAGCTGCTAGCTATGAAAATAACTCCCGATATAGTCATAGGAGATTGGGATAGCTTACACTCTTTGGAGGAGACTATGCACACCGAATTTATAAAAGATGACAATCAAGAAAACACAGATTTAGAAAAAGCAATAGACTATTTGCTTTCAAAGGGTAGAACCGACATCAATATAGTGTGGTCTACTGGCAGAAGGCTAGATCATACTTTAAATAATATGGCAACACTAGCTAAGTATCCAGAAGCTAAAATCGTAGTGTATGACAATCATTCTAAGGCATTTATCCTTCCCAAAACATATGTTAAGTTTTATGATAAAGGAACTCCCTTGTCTCTCATTCCTTTGCATACCGCAAAGGGAATCTCTACAGAAAACTTAAAGTATAATCTAAAAAATGAAGCACTTGAATTTGGAAAAAGAAGCGGCACTAGCAACGAGGCGGCCACATCTGGTAAGGTAACTATTTCTTACAGAGAAGGTCTTCTTCTGCTAATAGAAAGCACTGATTAGTCTATCTACTATAGTTTGGAGCCTCTTTGGTAATAGTAACATCATGCGGATGACTCTCTCTAATCCCAGAACCCGTAATGTGCGTAAACTGAGCTTCTTGAAGCTGTGCCATAGTCTCAGATCCTGTATATCCCATTCCTGCTCTTAATCCACCAATGTACTGATATACTACTTCAGATAATTTTCCTTTGTAAGCTACTGTTCCTACTATGCCTTCTGGTACTAGCTTAGCTATGTCTGCTTCTGCATCTTGAAAGTAGCGATCTGTAGACCCCTTTTTCATGGCTTCTATACTTCCCATACCTCGGTAGCTTTTTACCTTTCTGCCTTCATAAAAAGATACATCTCCAGGGGCTTCTTCTGTCCCTGCAAATAAGCTTCCGGCCATAATAGCATCCGCTCCCGCTACTATAGCTTTTACCAGGTCGCCACTGTATCGTATGCCACCATCTGCTATTATCGGCACACCTGTACCTCTTAGAGCTTCTGCACACTCCATTACCGCATGAAGTTGAGGTACGCCTATACCTGCTATGATGCGTGTAGTACAAATAGATCCAGGGCCTACACCTACTTTTACAGCATCTGCTCCATTATCTGCTAAATATTTAGCAGCTGCTCCCGTAGCCACATTGCCTACTATTACTTGCAGGTCTGGGTACTTTGCTTTTACTTTCTTAAGTTCGTCTACCACGCCTTTAGAGTGGCCGTGAGCGGTGTCTATAGCTATTACATCTACATCTTCCTCCACAAGTGCAGTAACTCGCTCTAGCGTATCTGAAGTTACTCCTACCGCAGCTCCTACCATAAGTCTACCAAACTGATCTTTACATGCCTGCGGATGGTTTTTTACTTTTTGGATATCTTTGAAGGTAATAAGTCCTAGCAGCTTATTGTCTTTATCTACTACTGGTAGCTTTTCTATTTTGTACTTTTGCAGTATTTGCTCCGCTTCCTTTAAGTCTGTTCCTTTTGGAGCTGTTATTAGGTTTTCTTTAGTCATCACCTCGCCTATAGACGTTTGCAGGTCTCTTTGAAAACGAAGGTCTCTATTGGTAATAATGCCTATAAGAATATCATTTCCGTCTGTTATAGGGATGCCGCCTATCCTGTTTTCCTTCATCACTAGCAATGCGTCTGCCAAGGTATTATCCTTATTCAGAGTGATTGGATCTTTTATCATTCCGCTTTCAGACCGCTTTACTTTTTTTATTTCTGCTGCTTGCTCAGCTATAGACATGTTTTTATGCACTATTCCTATGCCTCCTTCTCTGGCAATAGCAATGGCTAGCTCAGCCTCAGTCACCGTGTCCATAGCGGCACTGATTATAGGAATATTGATAGTAAGCTTCTTTGTAAGTCTAGTCTGAGTGTTCGTATCGCGTGGCAATACTTCGGAATATCTAGGTAAAACTAAAACGTCATCAAACGTTAAACCTTGATACGCAATTTTAGAAAATTTGGATTGTGACATTGGGCAAATATTAGATTTGTTATTTGCCGCACAAAATTACTTTAAACGCCCACTATTTACCTAATTAATTTACAATTAGATGGTTTTGACCTACAGATGGCCGAAATTAGACTGTTTCTACCTGCACTTTGTCCTCCATCCAAATTTTACTCCCGCATACTTCGTTATCTTTGTATTGTAATTTATGCGAACTGTCACATCTATATGTCTTTTGTTTTTCTGCCTAGTAAACTATGCTCAAAGTACAGACGAAAAACTTGCTGCTCAATTTTATGAAAATGAAGAATATGAAAAAGCAGAAGGGTTATATAAAAAACTCTACAAACAAAATAGCAATTCCATATACATCTACGAAAATTATCTAAACACGCTGCTTGCTTTAAAAGAACAAAAAGACGCCGAAAAACTAGTAGAAAAGCAAGTAAAGGAAAACCCTTCGCGTATTAACAATCAAGTGGATTTAGGATACGTGTACCTTCATTTTGATGAAAAGGAAAAAGCCAATCGCTATTTTGACAAGCTTATAAAAGAGAATGTAAGCGACAGAAACACTGTACTAATCCTAGCCCAGTCCTTCGAACGAAGAATGCTAAGCGACAGAGCTATACAGGCCTACGAGCAAGGTGTAAAAAAACAAGGAGTTGTTGCTTTTTACGAACCGCTGCTGGCCAGCTACCGCAATACAAACAACACCAAAGACTTGACAGACCTGGCCCTGGAAGTGATACAGGCAGACGGGACTACTTTTGAATACGTAACACGCGTACTAGATGTAGTATATGAAGAGGAGGCCTCTTCTACCTATCTGCAGCAACGAGCTCTCCTTTACGCTCAAAAGAACCCAAGTAATCAAATATTCGACGAGCTTTTGCTAGAAGTTTTCTTGCAGCAGAAAAAATACACTGCTGCTTTGAGGCAGGTAAAATCACTAGACAAAAAAAACAATAACAACGGTCAACGGGTATTACAATTAGCCAGTCTGTGTGTACAAAACGAGGAATATAATACCGCCATAGAGGGGTATGAATACGTAATAGGATTAGGTATGTCGTTCCCCAACTTTTTGCCTGCACAACAAGGTTTGATTAATTCTCTTTACCTCAAAACCACTAAAAGCATAAAGCCCAATAAAGAAGAGGTGGGTCTTTTAATAGACAAAATAAACCTTCTTGTAAGTGCAAATGGTACCAATTATAATACGGCCGCCAGTCTTTATAGATTGGCAGAATTACAAATTTTTTATAATGACAATGTGGGTGCTGGGGTCCATATTCTAGAGTCAATAATAGAAACTCCAAGACTTCAATCTACATTTATAGCTGAGTGCAAGCTCTTGCTAGGCGATGCATACTTGATGCAGGGAAATGTGTGGGACGCTAAGCTAATGTACGGCCAAGTAGATAAGCAATTTAAAGAAGACGCTTTGGGTCAGGAGGCAAAGTTTAAAAATGCTAAGCTCTCTTACTACGAAGGAGATTTTGATTGGGCAAAAAGCCAATTGGATATTTTAAAAACGGCTACTACACAGCTCATAAGCAACAATGCCATAGAACTGGCCCTGCTAATACAAGACAATACAGGTTTGGACACTACAGAAGATGCCATGAAGGAATATGCTGCAGCTGAGTTTTATCTTTTTCAGAACAACATAGCCAAGTGCTCCGAAATACTAAACCTGCTCCCCTTTAAGTATCCAGATCATACGCTAAACGACGAGATTTTTTATCTAAAAGCTAGAGTACAGGAAAAGCAAGGAAACTACGAAGAGGCCAATAAGCTATATACGGCCGTCTACGAAAAGTACGGTGAAGATATACTGGCAGATAACGCACTATATCGCTCCGCCTTTATCACCTTACAAGTGCTCCATAATCCTGTAAAAGCTCAGGAGTTGTTCGAAAAAATAGTGCTTGAATATAACTCTAGTCTCTTTGTGGTGGAAGCACGTAAGAATTACTTCGCTCTAAAAGAGGGTAAAAATATTGAAGATGCTTTTTTCAATGGCATAACAAACTAAGCCATCCCTTTTTTATTTGCTTAAATAATACCTTTAAGCAACCTCTACTCTGCCGAAAAATTCGTTTTTAAAATCCCAATTTAACGGTTTTCTGTAATCCATATAATTGGAGGTTCTGATTGAAATTTCAGCCTAATGATAATTTGCTTAATTGATGGTAAATCTAAAATGTTATTACTTTTGAATTGATTTCTAAATTGAATAAAACAGTGAAAGCCCGCAAGCTTCAATACTTTTTTCTAACCTTATTAGCACTAGTGCCACTCACCGTACCGCTTTGGCTCAAAGTTGGGCTTCTACCTATGCGTATGTGGGATGAGGCAAGAAATGCTGTGAATGCAATAGAAATGTACCAAACCCATGAATGGCTAGTGCGTACATATAATTTTATCCCAGAAACATATGAACTAAAACCGCCTCTCCTTACTTGGTTTCAAGTAGGATCACTTAATCTGTTTGGGGTTAATGAGCTGGGTATAAGAATGCCTTCTGTGATATTCAGCATTATCACGCTATTGTTACTGTCCTCATTGCTTTATAAAATGACTAAAAACTTTTTTCTTGGAGTTTTGGCAGCTGCTATTACCGCTACGTCTGCAGGTTTCTATGCAGAGCATGCGGGTAGGTTTGGAGATCATGAGGCTCTATTGGTTTGTATCTGTACGTGGCTATTTTACAATGTATATATGTACAGCACGACAGAACGCTCCAAGTACATCTACCTTACTGCTATTAGTGTAGCCCTGGGAGTTTTATGTAAAAGCATAACTATAGGCATGGTGTTGCCGGGACTTGTCTTGTTTTTGTTTTATGATAAGAAGATTCTCCAACTTATTAAAAATAAGCACTCTTACCTAGCACTCGGAATGGCAACTCTTCCTATCTTTTTATACTATTACTTAAGAGAACAGGCACAGCCAGGGTATCTGAATTTAGTCTGGCATGGAGAATTACTTCCTAGGTTTATCAATACTTCTAGCCATCTGAAGTTTGATAATGCTAAATTTACTTACTACTTTGAGTTGCTGAAAAGTTCCAAAATGGAGTTTTGGGTCTGGTCATTTATACTTATAGCTATAGCTCCTATTTTCACTAAGCGTTTTAATAGGAAATGGATGTTTTGGACTATTCAATCTCTGGTTTTTTTAATTATTCTCTCATTCGGAACAAAGAATTTTTGGTACGTAGCCCCCGCAATTCCTATGCTTGCAGGTGCGGTGACTATAAGTGTGCATCAACTCATAAAATCTAATGTCTATATGGTCGTTTGTGTTTCCCTTTTTCTTCTTGTCCTAACTACATTAAGCTATCAAAAAGCATATAATTATGCATTTAATCCTGAGGAAAAACACTTTGAGTGGGAAACAAATGGCATATCCTATTACCTTAAAGACGAAGACCACTTGGCCAAACTTACCTCTGGCACCAAAATTTTATTAGATGATAATCTTGGATATCAACCTCATGATTTTTACTTGCGTAAATTAAACTTAGAAAAGGGTCTAACTATAGAAAGGACAGAACTATACCACCTAAAACCCAATGACACACTTCTCATATCTCACCAAAGCACACTTATAAAGTTGAAAAAGCTTTATAGTGTGAGCCTTATAGATAGCTCATATAGCCACACTAAGCTGCTCTCTATTGGGCCGTTAGTCCAGGTAGACTCTATACGCGATCTCAGCTCGGTAAAATAGTCCATCTTCAAAATCTGTATTGAGCGGCACCCTATCGTCTCCAAATCTAAATAGACTAAGCCCAAAATCTATTTTATCGCTATTTTGATATTCTCTAAACGAACGGCCTAGGGATACCCCGGCCATTCCTCTTATTATCAACCCCTTTATAGGTTCGTAGCCTACGTGAGCAGCTATCTCGTTAGAGAGGTGATGCAGGTAAAAGGGTCTCGAGTATATCGGAATTCCTCCTCCTTGTACATTATACGATTTTACGGTAGCTCTCCAGTTGAGTCCTGCTGTTATTTTGGGTGTGATGCTATAGTTTATCTTAGCATAAGAAGGTACTATTACATCCATTTCTAGTTTGCCTTTTTGATAATAGAATCCGAAAAGAGGAACCAAAAAAGGCCCAAACCTATCGCCATTCATATATGCACCAAACTTGTAACTGAGATTTTCACTCTTCTTCATTTTAGCAAGTACTAAACCTCCTATTTGAAAATCTTCTTTACGCAGTTCCTCTTTAAAGTTAGAAGCTACTTTGGGTAGTAATAAATATGTAGCACTCCACTTTTCGGAGTGTTTCACATTCATCCCTACTCTTAGTATATAAGAGGAAACCGGTGTTTTATTCGTGTTAGGATCCCATGCCGTAGATACCCTGTCATACACTATTCCTGTCAAAAAAGTGTTTCCGCTTTTGAGCGGGATAGGTGCCGTTAGATTAATATTAATTTTTTGCAAATCTGTAGTAGCTGTGCTACTATCAAAAGTGTTTTGAGGCGTGGTAGTGTACTCTGTATGCAGTATATCTATATAATTTTGAGCATAGCTGCTGAATGAATACAGCGATAGGATTAGTATCAGATGTTTCGGCATGGTGTACAAGTATAGTGCTTTGTATGTAATTTTACCGCTTTTAGATATGTTTCACATCGTTTTACTAGAACCGCGTATGCCGGGCAACGTTGGCACTATTGGCCGACTGGCTGTGGCTACGGGCTGTACGCTACACCTTATAAAACCCTACGGTTTTAAAGCTATAGATGAAGAAAAAGTAAAGCGAGCCGGCATGGACTATTGGGCAGATCTTAACTATATAGAATATGAAAATATAGAGACTTTTTGGCATTCACACCCTTTTGGCACTAGACATTTTCTGACGACTAAAAAGGCTACGAAACACTACACTGAATTTATTTTTAAGCCTGGAGATTATCTCTACTTTGGTAGAGAAGACGTTGGTCTTCCAGAATCTTTAACTGGCAAACAGCCAGAAGCTTGTATGTCTATACCTATGGTAGCCCAAGCACGATCACTCAATATAGCTAATGCTGCTTCTGTGGTGGTATATGAGGCGTGGAGGCAAAATTCATAGGTAAGTTCTTGTCTGTTTACACGTCAAATTTTTTTTAACAAAAAAAAGTTTGTTGTGTTCTAGTTACTGATTCTTTTATTGAGTAAAGGCTAAATCTTTAATAGCCAAATTACTAAGAAAAAAGGTAAGAGCATTAAGATTTCCATTTTCGATGCAAAACTGTCTTTCACCATTTTTACTTTTATCTATTATCCACATTTTCTTGCTTTCTATTTTTCTTTATGACTAAATTATAGTCAACAAAATAGATAACAATATTGCCCAAACAAATCGTACATATGGACCTGGACACTTTCTACGTGTCGGTAGAGAGACTCATAGACTCAAGACTAGTGGGCAAGCCTGTGCTGCTAGGCGGAGTGGGCGACAGAGGCGTGGTGGCCAGCTGCAGTTACGAGGCTCGCACCTTTGGCGTGCACAGCGGCATGAGTATGAAAATGGCTCGCCAGCTCTGCCCACAAGGCATTGTAATAAAAGGCAATGCGGGCACCTACTCCAAGTACTCTAAAACCGTAACCGAAATAATACGCGAAACAGCTCCCGTAGTAGAGAAAAGTAGCATAGACGAGTTTTATCTAGACCTCTCGGGCATGGACAAGTTCTTTGGGTGCTATAAGCTAGCGAGTGAGCTTCGTACCCGCATTACCAAAGAAACAGGACTGCCCATCTCCTTTGGTATGTCTGTAAATAAAACGGTGAGTAAAGTAGCCACGGGAGAGGCAAAGCCCGATAATCAGATGAAAATAGAATCTGGTACCGAGAAGCCCTTCCTAGCTCCATTGTCTGTAAAAAAAATACCTATGATAGGCAAAAAAACGGCCTTTATGCTCAGCCGTATGGGCGTACAACGCATATACACTCTACAGGAAATGCCTCTGGAGCTTCTGGAAAAAGCATTTGGGAAAAACGGAAAAATGATGTGGGAAAAAGCCAATGGCATAGATGACAGCCCACTCATACCTTACCACGAAAAGAAAAGTATAAGCACTGAGCGTACTTTTATGAAAGACACCATAGACACCCATAAGCTACGCAATATGGTGACCGCCATGGTAGAGCAACTTGCCTTTGAGCTGCGACACGGGCAGCGGGTGTGTTCTAACATTAGCATCAAGCTACGGTACTCCGATTTTCAAACCGTAAGCAAGCAAAAAAGCATTCCCTATACGGCAGCAGATCACACGCTCATAGGCCACGCCAAAGATCTCTTTGACTCACTGTATAGCCGCCGAGTGCGAATACGACTAGTGGGTGTGCGGCTGGGTGACTTGGCGGGCGGTGGTCACCAGATAGACCTGTTTAATGATGACGATAGAATCATAGATCTATACCAAGCTATGGACAAAATGAAAACCCGATACGGTGCTAATGCCGTGAGACGCAGTGTGGCTATGGAAGTGAACGGACTAGGAAGAGGCAATCCTTTTAGTGGTGAACCTAATGTGATTCCTGGTCATAGGAATGCGTGAAATCGTGTTTTTTTGCAATACCAACTGCTACGCTACTGCAGCACATCGATGAAAAACAGGTGTCCCATAACTGCCCCGAAAAACAGAAGAACCGACACCAAAATAATGTTGATTCTTGGGCTAACCTCTTTATATAAAATTGCTGCAGGAAGCAACAGAGCTTCTGAACGATAAATACTTAAATCGCCACCCACAATCCAAGGGAATGCCAGATAGATGGTAAAAAAAGCAAAAGACAACAAATACACCTGCGACTTATAAAGCTGCTTTCTGAAAAAATAAATCGAGCTTAATATATAGAGCATCAGAATGGTCGCAGACTGTAAAATAATAGAATTGCCGCCTTGCGAAAAATCAAAAGAGAAGCCCCTAAACTTATCTCGAATGTTGACTAAAGGATTATGTAGCCCGTGGTTGTATTTATTCTGTATTTTTAGAAACGCTTCCCAATCACCTACCTCGTAATGCAAATACAAAAAGAATAAAGCCAAACCTATAAAACCAAATATGCTTGGGATCACAGCATGTAATCTTTTCTTTAGCACCTCTTTGGAATACAAAAACATAGTAGCTGATACTACTACAGAAACCAAAAAACCAGTGGGATATGCAAGAGATGCCATAACGCATGAAAAATATAATAGTCCCTTCTTATCGCTCATATATGAATAAAACGCAAGCAGTATAAAAAACAGAATTGTGCTGTTGGGGAATGCATTATTAAAGTAAATAAAGCCAAACCAAAAAGCGGGAATAAGCATAAAAACGGCGTTCTTGAAATTAAAATTAAGCGTGTTTGATACTTTGCCGAACAGCACTATTGATATGAAAAATAACACTTTGGACACCCAAGGAGCTAGATCGTGTATGCTAAATGGAAGAATAGAGCTGAGTTTTAAAATGAGGGGATACCCGGGAAACCAGCCGGTATTTTCCACACATTGATTTGTCACCTTCTGGATATCCAAAATGCCCGGCACATGAAAAGTACTCGTAGCCATCCTTTGCAATATTTATGTAGTGGCCAGAATCCCATCTTATCCAAGTGGATGGAGATAGGAAATCTTGGTGCTCATAACACAACAACCCATAAAGGAATAGTTGCGAAAGCATAAACACCAAAAGAGGTAGTCCAATAAGCTTGGTGATTTTACTGGTTTCTGTCTTTATTATTTTCAATTGACGCAAATATAAACAACTTGAATGGGGCTCTTTGATGAGTCTAGTCTCTACATTTTAGCTCGCTCCTCTTCTATCATTTCTGTCAATTTTTCTTTTGTTCTAAAAAAAGCTTGTGATTCCTCATTGGTAGAAAAAGCTAAAGAGCTGATGATTTTATGGACGATTCCCTTATGACTCCGCACAAAATCATTAGATCTCTTTGTGGTTTGTATTGTAATAGTACCATCTCTTAAAACATTTGCAACAAACTCTTCCGGCATCGTGTTAAAAAAGCTCCATTTATATTTAGTAACTTTTACAAAAACATTACCCAAGCAATCTATTTGACCTTCCATCTTGCTTGGATACGCATACTTAGCAAACAAAGGTTCAATGATTTTCAAAATTGATGTTTTCAAAGTAAAGTCTCCTTCACAATAAAAGTGTCCGTTAACATTCATAAAACCAGTAAAACAATTGATTGCATTAAAAACTAAACTAAACGATTCTTTATACTTTTTAAAATCTAAGCTTCCTGAAAGTTTTTCGAACTGAGATTCTCCTAATGCCTTGTAAGGTCCGCTTGTTAGCTCAAGTTTTTTAGATATCAGCGAATAAAGTGTTCTCCTTTCTTTTGCTACTTCTAGTTTTATATCCTTTAGTCTTAAGGAGGCGTTTTTAGCTTTCACTTCCTTTTCAAGCTTTCTTTCGGCTTTACATAATTTCTTATTTGCCTTAATAATTCTTCGATTTAGTTTTTCTAGTTTCACGGTTCCACAAATAAACGCAATTAACCATCATTCTTTTTCCTACATTACTAGTATACAATTAGATAAAAATATTGCCGCTTTTTGTCTCACCCTCGATACAATTTTCATTATGTGAAAATCCCTCGAGCTGACAAAAAGGCCCTCGGATGCCGTTTGTCATTTTGAGGGGTTCCGACATGACGGAATTGTATCGAGAAATGTACTTAAACTGCCACACATATTACTCTTTCAAATACGGGACCATGTCACCGAAGGAATTGCTGTGTGAAATCCGTACGTCCGTGCCTCAGCGGCACGAGCCAAAAGGCATAGTTGCCCTGACAGATATAAATAGCACCTCCGGCTGTCTGTACCATGCTCTGGAATGCCAAAGCCGTGGATGGCCAGTAATTATGGGCGTAGACTTTCGCAAGGGAAACAAACAACAATTCATTGCCCTAGCTCAAAATAACGAAGGATTTCAAAACATCAATTGTTATCTGACAGATTTTTTATTGGATATGTGTAGGTCCACCACAATAAAAAACGCATTCATCATTTATCCATTAAAAAATGTACCCGACAGACCTTTGCGAAGCAATGAATATATCGGGGTAAATCATACGGAATTGTTTGCTTTTCAATCCACAGCAAGAACTGCCCCGCAAGGCAGCCCCAACAACGATACATCTAAATACGTAGCCTTAAACACGGTCACCTTTCGCAATAAGCGAGACTTCAATGCCCACCGACTGCTGCGTGCTATTGACAAAAATGCACTGCTCAGCAAACTGCCCAAAGAAGAACAAGGCGACCCGCACCACTGTTTTTATTCGGCTGAAGAACTACGTACGCTATACGATGGATATGAGTTTCTTTTAGAAAATGCCGAGAAACTATTGAGTAGTTGCAATCTTCATTTTGATTTTAATGACAAGAAAAAACTAGCCAACAAAAAGACATTCACCCAAACCAAAAAAAGAGACTACGAACTGCTGCAACAATTGGTAAAAGAGGGTTTAAAATATCGCTATGCTAACGGCATAAATCAAGAGATCCAAGACCGAGTAGCTAAAGAACTAGGTGTGATACAGGAGTGCAACTTTGTCCCCTATTTTCTCATAAACCACAATATAGTAAGCTATGCTCGTAGGCGGGGTTACTTCTACGTGGGGCGTGGCAGCGGTGCCAATAGTCTGATAGCATACCTGCTCCGCATTACCAATGTAGACCCAATAGAGCTGGACCTATACTTCGAGCGATTCATAAACCCAAGCCGTAAATCACCGCCCGATTTTGATATAGATTTCAGCTGGCGAGATCGTCAAGATGTAACGCGATATATCTTTGAAACCTTTCCTAATACTGCTCTGATGGGAAGCTTCGTGACCTTTCAGGCTCGCTCTGTAATACGCGAGATAGGTAAGGTGCTAGGTCTGCCAGCAGATGAGATAAAAAACATACAACGCACCGATAACCCACAAGACCTAGACCATCTAGGCAAACTCTGTATTCTGTATAGTCGCTACATTCATGGTTTTCCAAACCACCTGAGTATCCACAGCAGCGGCATAGTAATCACGGAGCTGCCCATCCAGTATTATGCGGCTACGAGCATGACGCCCAAGGGGTTTCCTACAGCACATTTTGATATGCACGTCGCCGAAGATGCGGGCATTTATAAGTATGATATTCTGGGTCAGCGTGGACTAGGAAAGATAAAAGATGCCATTACTATCATCAAGCAAAACCAGCCTGATGCAGAAGATTTTGACATAGATGACATCGCCAGGTTCAAGGAAGATGAGAAGATAAAAGACCTACTCCGTAGAGGAGACGCTATCGGCTGTTTCTATGTGGAAAGTCCTGCTATGCGGGCTCTCATGAAAAAGCTCGAAGTGGACGATTACAAAGGCTTGGTAGCTGCCAGCTCCATCATACGACCCGGCGTGAGCAACAGCGGAATGATGACCGAATACATAAAACGACACCGTAATCTGGAGGCACGAGCAGCTACACATCCTGTGCTGGGCAAAATACTGCATGATACCTACGGCGTGATGGTGTACCAAGAAGACGTGCTCAAAGTGGCTCACTATTTTGCGGGGCTTACACTTGAAGAATCTGACATTCTGAGACGCGGAATGAGTTGGAAATTCAGAGAGCGAACGGAATTTAAAACTGTAGAAAAACTCTTTTTTGACAACTGCAAACAGAAGGGATACGACCCTACGCTCACCAAAGAAATATGGACACAGATAGAGAGTTTTGCCAACTACGCCTTTGCCAAGGGACACTCCGCTAGCTATGCCGTGGAGAGTTATCAGAGTCTTTTCTTGAAGGCCTACTTCCCTCTGGAATATATGGTGGCTACGGTCAATAATTTTGGCGGATTCTACCGCACAGAGCAGTACATACAAGAGGCTAGACTAAAGGGAGCAGAAGTCGTGCTGCCTTGTGTAAACCGCAGCACCTACGAAACTACCATAGCAGGTAAAACCATATTCCTCGGGTTTCAACATGTGGCAGAGCTGGGAGCTAAGGTGATAGACGCTTTGCTATTGGCGAGGAAAACCCAAGGTGAGTTTGTTGATTTTGAAAACTTTACACATCGCGTATCCGTAAGTCTAGACCAGGCCGTTATTCTTATCCGTATCAATGCGTTTCGCTTTACCAGAAAATCCAAACACTGGCTGCTATGGAAAGCACATTTTCTCTTAGTAGCCAGTCGTCCTGAACGTGGTGGAAGGGTGGGGCTACTAAGTCTTTTTGAAAATAAAGAAAATACCAAAAAAGTCACTATTCCAGAGCTTGACGCTGTGCCATACGAAGACGTACTGGACGAGATAGAATATCTTGGCTTTCCTATGTGTTCACCTTTTGAGCTGATAGATGAAAATGAGCGAGCAAAAAGTAATATGGTAAGTGCAGATTTTGAAGCGAATCTAGGAAAGGCAGTCACACTCCTAGGCTATCTCGTACATACGAAGCGTACGACTACCAAAGGCCGTGTAGAGCAAGAAATGTTCTTTGGCACTTTTATGGATCTGAATGGTCAGTTTTTTGATAGTGTACACTTTCCGCTTATAGCTCAAAAGTATAAATTTAAAGGCCTAGGCGTCTACCTCTTCCGCGGCAAGGTTTCCTCAGACTTTGGGCACCTTACGCTGGAGGCTCAGTACTTAATGAAGGTGCCGTATAGGAAGTTGGTTGGGGAGTAAATACGCCCTAAAAAGCAAACTTTGTTTTTCTTTTTCCTACTCCACTACCACTCTGTGTGACTCTACTTTGCCGTCATTTCTCCATATTTTTACGAAATAGAATTGAGGGGAGAGGTTGTCGATTTCAAATGTGTTTTCCGAAGAATAAACCCGCTGCCCCATCGCACTAAAAATCTCTATTTTTTGAGGTTGTCTGTTTCCTAAGATTCGAATAGTTCCGTTGCTTGGGTTTGGATACAGGCTAAAGAGTTTAGTTTGGCTAACCTCACCCACACTTAGCTTGTCTATTATATCTGTACATGCTACACCGCCAGCTGTCCAGGTTTTTTCGCTGTATCGTCCTTTGCTATTGCTAAAGCAGGTAAGTGGGCCTCCTTCATGACCGTCTAATTGAGAACTTAAATAATCCCTAGGTATGGGGTATTCCCTACCCCCTAGTAATCGTTCGTATACGGTATCTCTATAAGTCCAATCTTGCCAAAAAGAATATTCTATATCCAAAAACGACCCTAGTAAGGAGTCCGCTCCTTTTCCTAACACGTTTACAGTTATCAAATCTTCAAAAGCGTCATTGGTCCAACCTTCACCTACGGCGGCTCCAAAATTTATCAGCGTGTCATATTGCGAATCACTAAAATAATAAACAACACTATCTTCTATATATAGTATTTTTCCTGTCAGTGTTCTTATTACTAAGTTTAGCCTACCAGGATCCGTATACACATCATACAGTTTTTCGGAAATAACCATTCCGTTTTTTCCGCCTACCGTACTGTCTCTATCATATGTGGATAGTACGGGTCCGCGAGAACCAATGTTGCGATACTCATACACCCAAACACTCCCCTTTTCTGGTTTAGAAATTTGTGCAAAAGCAAACGTATTAAATAAAACAAATAGTGAGAAAGCCGAAAATCTCCATGTTTTCATTACTCAAAGATAGCAAAAATAAACTCCTAGAGAATCTGCCTACTTAAGCAGATGTAGGTTGCCTGAGTATGTATACACCTCACTATCCAACCCCTCTACTTGCAATACATAAACATACACTCCTGCTTGCACATCTTCTCCTTTATAGCTTCCGTCCCAGCTTACAGAACATGCTTTGCTCTCAGAATAAACAAGCTGTCCGTAGCCGTTAAACACATCTAAGCTTACACTTTTATAGTATGAAACTACCGCCCCAAATGTTTCGTTCAGACCGTTTTTGTCGGGTGTAAAAGCATTGGGAATGTAAACTAAGGGCTTGGTGATAATTGCCACAATATTTGAAAGAGAGTTTGTCTCGCTACCTACTTTATAGTGACCGACCATCGAAGCATTGGCAACTGCCAATACCCGATACTGCAAGAAAGACAAGCACCCTGTCGGGAGATTTCGGTCCACAAAGGTGTGCCCATACACAAAATCTATGTCCTCAAACACACCATCGCCACTCCTTCTCTGAATAACATATCTGCCTACATCTTCTGGCCAATACTCATACGCACTCCAGTGCAACTCTGGTGTTTTGTCGTCATTTAGGCTAACAGACAGATGAATAGTTTTACAAGTCTTGGAGAGGCTGCTCGTTTCTTGGCATTCGTTTTGGAAACTAGATTTAATAGTATAAACACCTTTCGCATTCTTTATGGGGTAATACCCAATAGAGTCTGTTTTTAGACTCCGCTGGTCATATTTGGTGTACCCATTCGGACCTGCTATTTCTATAAACACCGAATCAAAATCACTTGAGATTTTGGGATGGTAAGCAGAGTATGAAACTTCTAGAAGTGCATTGTTATTTAAACTCACAAGGAAGGGATATAGCTCAGGAATCTTGTTTTTGAATGGTGGGTTTTCTTTGCTAGAATTACTGTTAGAATACAGTGTGTCATTTTGAAAAAATTCTGCTTTGACCTTATATTCATAATCCGTATGACAAACAGTGCTAGAGTCTATAAAGCTTGATTCGTTCCATGCTGTACTCCCTATTAATTTGTGTTGGCTTTCATTGTCTCTACGAAAAACCTGATAGCTCTTTATGTCGGACCTTCCTATATATAAACCCCAAGACAAAGACACCTGATTAGTATCTGGCTTTGTAGATAGGTGAATTGTACAGTGTTTTTTTAAGGACTCGTAGTCTGTTCTTAGATTACAAAGGTTCTTTATCCCAACTCTATAGCAATCGCTTTGGGTCTTGCTTTTTGCTTTGTCTATATAGCTTACTGCGTTTTTACTTTCTATCGAATCTATTAACAAAGGACTATCCCCATCCTTCCATACGTAGTATTTAATAAAATCGTCTGTTTGTGTGCTTTCAAATAGTATCTCATTTTTATCCGTGTCTAAAGTGTTTGCCAAATAGGAATTTACAGGATTAGGCTTAGAGCTATCCCCTACATAAACTGCTCGTTGCTTGTATATAGAGTCTCTACATCCTGCGGCATTTGTCACCATAAAACCAATTCCATAAGCCCCTGGTTTTAAAAAAACACTATCGAATTTTTGCCCTTCAAACGCCAATTGATTATTGACAAACCAGCGGGTGCTCGTTATGATTATATCTGATACGGATTCCTGAGTAAAAGAGATGGGCTGACCAAGACAAATAGTGTCTGTTAGTTTTTTAGAAATAGCATCTATACTATATATTTTTATTTGCTTTTGAAAGGTGTCCTTACACCCAAATGTACTTTCCGATATTACCTTTATAACATGATTTCCTTTCTCTGGCCACGCTTTGAAAAACTCGTTCATTTTACCCGTATATCCACCGTCATAATACCATTCGTTAGTATAGCTTTCAGAACCCAACTTGCTCGTTTTAACCTTGCACTTGAGTATTCCATTCTCACACATTCCTTTACTTTCTAGATCCAACACTTTTATTTTTGGATACACTTGTACCGCTCCTGCTTTTATGTTGTCAGCACATCCGTTTGAGTCTATTATGATAACCGAGGGCTCGTACATCTTTGATTCTGTAGGATAGTAGTGCACTATCGTTTCTGGTGTTGATCCTTCTTTTTTAGTGCCATCACCAAAATCTAAGATATAAGACTCTATTTGTTCAAAATCTGACAAGCGAAACTGGGTCTGTAGTGGCACGCAACCTTTTAAGTTGGACGCGGAAAGCTTGGCTTTTGGGCCACCTATTTTTATAAAATCTTTCTCGCTAACTGACGATTTACAGCCGTTTTTGAAAGTAACCTCTGCATCAACAGAAAAGGTACCAATCTTATAATAAAAATGTTGCGGGGAAATGAGTGTAGACTGACTTCCGTCGCCAAAGCTCCATATCACAGCAGCTATGGGGATAGGGTCTTTGTTGGTTAGAGAAAAATTGCATTGTGCGGGCGGGCAATCTTTGTATCGTACATCGCTATTGATGCTTGGGGCGTCTGGTTTTCTGGGTACAATTACCCGTATAGATTTAGAAAAAGAACAGCCAAAACTATCTGTCGCTACAAATTTTACCGTATAGCTTCCAATGTCTGGAAAGGTATATGCTGCTCTGCTTTTTTGTGATAGCGTTTCGTTTTCTACAGACCAATGGTATCTACAGGCCGACCCGTTTGTTTGTTTTGTGCTAAACTCATAGTCTCGTATGTTGCACCTGTCTCCCTTACAATTGATTTCTACATCAAACTTTGGTTCTCTATCTTCTATATAGAGAGTGTCATGGACGAAGCATTGGTTAAACTCCCCATACGGATATGTGATGTAATGTGGGCCCGCACTACCGGTAAAAATAGTTGTGTCTTTTGATTTAATACTCTTTCCATCTGCGGTCCAATAGTTTCTCTCATCATGGTTCAAGTCTTTTAGCTGAATCTCAAATGGTCTGCAAAAGGATTTTTGTAGGACTTTCCTTTTGATTTCGGGTTCCATTTCATTGTATACCCGTACACTTAAGATGTGCTCAAAAGAGCAGTTATGACTAAAACTTACTGACGCCTTTATTTTGTATAAGCCCGAGTCTAGGTATCTGTAATTTACAATGTTGCCTGTTTTTGTTTCAGTACCAAAATCCCAATTTACGTGAGTAGAAGCTATTGTTCCATTGATCCGAGGGCCCTCCGCCACCACATTGCCCGGTTGGCACAGTGTACTCGTTTTTACGCTTGGCTTTATGTCTCCCAACCATATTATGTTTTTTTTAACTTGGTCGTAATATGTACAGCCGTTTGCTGCAGTTACACATACCCTTACATTATACACTCCCGACTGATCAAAGCTACGTTGAGGTTTAGCTACGGTATCCGTTCCTCCATCACTAAAACTCCATCTGTACTTAGAATCCGCATTTACGCCTTGACACGAAAACTTGATGCTGGCTGGTAGGGTGCAGTATAGCTTTTTAGTCGAAGTTATTATTTTAACCTCCGTTTTTTGATAGCTCATGTGCACGTTTTTAGTAACGACATTCTCGCAGTTGTTGGAGTCGGTAACCTTTAGCGAAACGGCTAGGTAAGCGTCAGAGGTGATATTAATAGAGGGTGCTTTTTTACTAGAAAAATCGCCATTCCCAAAATCCCAGACATAACTGGTCATTTGACGACCTTTAGGTTCAAGGTGTATTGTGTTGGTGTTGTCACAACCCCTGGTCTTGCTATATTGAAAATTTATAGTTGGTTTAGGGAAGACGCTTACGGTTTTAGTTGCTTCTCCCATTTTTAAACCCTGTGCATTCCATACAATGAGTTTTACATTATACTCTCCGGTAGTGTAGTTGCTAGATGAGTTTTTCTCTCTGCTTGTGTTTCCATTCCCAAAATCCCAAAGCATAGCGGCTCCTTCTGGCATTTCACTAGTAAAGACCACGTGCATAGGCGTACAACCTTCTGTCTTACTCATCTCAAAATTTACATCCTGAGCTAGTGCCGTAAATTGACTGGTCAATAGAGGGGCTAAGACTATAAATAATCTTCTTATCTGTTTTACTTTCATGTTTCTCTCTTGGTTGGTGGATTATTGATAAGAGCCCTTGCTGTGTAATTTAGTTGCTTGTTAATTAATCAAATTGTAACAAACACCTTTGGCCTACCTTTGCACTCAATGTTCAAATCAGCATTCATAACGATACTAGGCCTACCCAATGCAGGAAAATCTACTTTTCTAAATGCAGTACTTGGCGAAGACCTAGTGATTACCAATCCAAAGGCACAAACCACTCGTCACCGTATTAAAGGAATTCTAAATCACGATGAGTATCAATTGGTGTTTTCGGACACTCCGGGTATCATCAAAGAATCTGCCTATAAGCTGCAAGACGCTATGATGGGTGCGGTAAATGAATCTCTAGAAGATGCAGATGCGGTTCTGCTTATTTTAGATGGTCAGTATCCAAAGGTAGAAGAGTTTGAAGCCTACAAAGACAGAATAAAATGTCCTATAGTAATAGCCATGAACAAGGCTGATCTGGTAGAAGATCAAGAAAAACTTCAAGCAGACATAGTATTGGTCAAAGAATATTTCAATACCGAATTAGTGTTTGCTGTAAGTGCTAAAGAAAAATTTAATATAGAGGGCATAGTAAACACACTAGTAAACTTAGCACCAGAACATCCTGCGTTTTACGATACGGAGTCTATAAGTGATGAAAATATACGCTTCTTGGTAAGCGAAATGATTCGTGAGCAAATTCTTACACAATTTAAAAAAGAAATTCCATATAGTGTGGAGGTTCACGTTACAGAATATGTAGAGAAAGAAAAGCTAGATGAAATATATGCGACTATCTATGTAGAGCGAGACTCACAGAGAGTCATAATGCTAGGCAGGGGCGGCTCAGCTATTAAAAATTTAGGAATTGCCTCTCGTGATCGAATCGAAAAGTTTATTCATAAAAAAATGTTTTTATCTCTTTCAATAAAAGTCAAAAAAGACTGGAGAAAAGACGATCAACAACTCCAACGATTTGGGTATATAAAAAAGTAGTTTTCTACACTTACCTTTGCCGCATTGTAAAACGGCAAAATCTCTCGGAGATCTTCTAACATTTACAAAAAAGGCTGCGGATAGCAGAGACATAGCAATTAGAAAAACATTAATAAAATGGCAGGAATAGTAGCGATAGTTGGAAGACCCAACGTTGGAAAATCAACTCTTTTTAATAGGCTTATAGGTGAGCGAAAAGCCATAGTAGATAATGTAAGCGGCGTAACCCGCGATAGACATTATGGAAAAAGCGACTGGATAGGTAAAGAATTTACCGTGGTAGATACCGGCGGGTATGTAAAAGATAGTAAAGATATTTTTGAAACCCACATACGTGAGCAGGTGAAGCTAGCCATAGCAGAAGCAGACGTACTCTTGTTTATGGTAGATGCTGTTTTAGATCCTAATGATTTAGATATCGCTTTTGCTCAAATTGTAAGACAAAGCGGAAAACCGTATCTTGTTGTCGCCAATAAAGCAGATAACGATGAACGAATGTTTATGGCAAACTCTTACTATAGCTTAGGCGTAAATATGCTATACCCCATCTCATCTCTTACAGGAAGCGGAACCGGTGAACTGCTTGATGATTTAGTACCCCTATTACCAGAGGGCGAACTAGAATTAGATGACAATATCCCTAAAATTGCTTTTGTGGGTCGACCCAATGTAGGTAAATCTACATTTTGTAATACGCTTCTGGGAGAGGAAAGAAATATAGTAACAGACATACCGGGTACAACCCGTGACACCCTTTTTGTAAGATATAAAGCTTTTAATCACGATCTATATTTAGTAGACACAGCGGGAGTTCGTAAGAAAAGCAAGGTAAGCGAGGACATTGAGTTTTACTCTGTGATGCGGAGTATACGAGCTATAGAAAATGTAGATGTAGTGGCCTTGGTGGTAGACGCTACTCGGGGCATAGAGTCTCAAGACATGAACCTCTTTGGATTAGCTCAAAAAAACGGTAAAGGCGTTGTTATTATTATTAACAAATGGGATCTTATTGAAAAAGACACGCACACCGCTAAAGAATACGAAGCTTTAGTGAAAGAAAAAATTGCTCCATTTACAGATGTGCCCGTACTCTTTGTTTCTGCTCTCACAAAACAAAGAGTACTAAAGGCTCTTGATGAACTAATGGCAGTACATGCGTCGTTAAAAACCAAAATAACCACATCTAAGCTCAATGAATTTTTCTTACCTATTATTGAGCGTAAACCCCCTCCCTCTTTGAAAGGAAAGTACATTAAAATAAAATACATTACTCAACTACCCACACACTGTCCTAGTTTTGCTTTTTTTTGTAATTTACCTCAATATATTCCAGATAGTTACAAGCGATTTTTAGAAAATCAGTTAAGAGCAAATTATAATTTTAGCGGTATTCCTATTCGTCTTTATTTTAGAAAAAAATAGAATGTCATTAAATTATCAGGTTTGTGTATATTTGTTCACATATTTAAATATTTAACAATTAAAATTTACGCGTAAAATGAAAAAAATTATTGCTCTATTCGCTATCGTTTCTATGGGATTCATAGCTTGCAACAGTGCTACTGATAAAGCTGCTGATGCTACCGAAGATGCTACTGACATGATGGAAGAAGCTGTTGAATCTAATGATGAGGCTTCCGATTCTAATGCTGCAGCTACCACTGAAGTTGTTGAAGAAGTAGAAGAGACTACTGGTCACTAATACTATCTTCCTTTAAAAAAATTAAAAGGGTCGTTCGAATGAACGGCCCTTTTTTTATATTTGCTAGTATATGAAATATATAGCATCAATATTATTTACCATACTAATTATAGGCTGTTCAACTAAAAGTGGTAATGACAAAAATATAAATGAAGAACTCGAACTAAGTGAGGATTTAAAAGCCGATAATATGCTAAAACGAGATAACGAAAGATATGATTCTATGAAAAATGCTTTATTACTACAAGCGGGGGAATAAACTAAGCACTATTGAATTGATTTAAGAAACGCGTATCATTATGAAAGAATGTCCTCAAGTCTTTTGCTCCATATTTTAACATCGCTATTCTATCTACACCAAGACCAAAAGCAAACCCTGAATATTGTGTTGTGTCTATATTGCAGTTTTCTAAAACATTAGGATCAACCATTCCACATCCTAAAATTTCTAACCATCCAGTTCCTTTTGTTAATTTAATGTCTGAATCTGTTTCAGTCCCTAAAAATATATCCATTTCTGCACTTGGTTCTGTAAACGGGAAATAAGAGGCCCTAAATCTTATCTTAGTGTTATCTCCAAAAAATTCTTGGACAAAATTAAATAGCGTTTGTTTAAGGTCTGAGAAAGAAACTCCTTTTTCTATATATAAACCCTCGACTTGATGAAAAAAACAGTTAGAACGGGCTGAAATAGCCTCATTTCTATAAACTCGACCGGGCATTATACTTCTTATCGGTAAATTGCCTTCTTCCATCAGTCTTACTTGAACAGATGATGTATGTGTTCTAAGTGCTATTTCATCTTCTACAAAAAAAGTATCTTGCATATCTCTAGCGGGATGATTGATAGGAAAATTTAAAGCAGAAAAATTATGCCAGTCATTTTCTATTTCTGGACCGGTAGCCACAGAAAACCCTAAACGTTCAAAAATTTCTGTCATTTCTGATACCACAATACTAATAGGATGTAAGCTTCCTATTTTAGAAAAATAACCAGGTATTATTTCTTGTACTAATTTATTACTAGAGGTTACACTTACTTTATCTTCTGCTTCTTTATATATTGCTTCTACAGTCTGTTTTACTATATTAATGTCTTTTCCCCATTTACTTTTTTCCTCAGCACTTAATTTTTTAAAATCTATAAACAGTTGATTAACTAATCCCTTTTTTACCAAAAATTTTAATTTAAAAGATTCTAAATTTTCTTTAGAAGTAATATTAATTTTTTTTGATTCTTTAATTATTTGATCTATCCGTTTTTTCATTTCTGCTTTGCAAAGAAAACATTATGCCCCTTCTCATCAAACTATAAAATTATATTAACCGTCTTATTATTTACTAAATATATTTTAAAATGATTAGTAGTATATAATTATAACTCTGTGGATTCGGTGGTAATTAAATTTTAGTATTCTATAGGTAACATTTTGTTAACAGATATTAAGTGTTTATAATGTTCTTTTTCAATAAGTTAACATTAATTAATTAATAGTTAACTTATAAATACACAAGTAAATGTTAATAAGGATGCTGTGTATATAAGTGTATATATATGTGAAGATCGAGTGCTTTAAATTATGAGATTGGTGTATAATTTATAATTAGGTGCTTTAATGTGTTTTATAGTCATCTATTAACTACCCGTGTTTAAAAGTATGTTAGCAACCTTATTTTACGTTGATTATCAAATCTTTATCCCAATATTGACGTATTTCAATATCGTTAGACAATTGTATTAATTCTGGTTCTTTCTTTGATAAAAAGTCACCAGTATCCCATATATTATTATTATTATTATCAGATATAATTTCAACTTTATATACACCCGGAGCTAGATTTTTAAAAATTATGGTGGTATCAGTGGTTATAAAATTTTGACAAATAGTTTTTTTACCTTGCTTCAACCTTATTATATAAGATTGTGGTTTTATAAGTGCTAAAGTTAATGTTAGCGACGAAATAGATTTAAAACTAGGCTGTATTAAAATAGTATCTGTATTATTAGTTTTATTAAATAAATCTAAGATTGCTCCCTCTGCTAAGACTATTTCGAGCTTATTAGAATAAATATAAGGGTTAGATGGAAGCATTAATGAAGTTCCATTAATGGTATATGTATCTATTTTAACTATTTCATTATCAGAAGTTAAAATAATTTTAGAGGGGTCTATTGATTGGATTGGTGTATTGGATACTATAGAAATCAACGATTGTGATACAGATACGGAAAGCTTTGGAGCGTATTTTAAAGTATTAAGTTCTAGTATGTGTTTAAAGTTAAACTTGCTAGATTTTAAATAAACATCTATTAATGTAGTGTCGCTCTTAGGTTTAAAGAAAGCAGTTATAGTGTCTTTAGATAAAGATAATTGAAATGTAATAATACTATCGGCAATAAGTAGTGAGATACTGTCACTTAGAATGGGTTTATTGGATACTAGCTGTATTATTCCTGGTGCAGTTTTAAGGGTTAGTATAAGTTTGTAAGGATTGTTATTTTGGTTGGGAAAAAGTAATAGTGTGTCTATCGAATTACTGTCACTATGTATGACTTTAGAAAGTGTAATATTTTCGTCTTTATCTAGTTTTAGGTTTTTATTAGCATCGTTTAAGCTGAGTATGTTAAATATAGATTTTGGTAGGTTTTGAATTATATAGGTGCCATCTTCTCTTGTTTTTGTCATATAGTCGGGCTTACCTGTCAATATTAAGCTATCGTTAATAGTCTTATATAAATGAACGTTACATCCATTGCAAGGTTTATTGGTTAGCAGATCCGTAACAAAACCTTGAACACTTAGAGAGTCAAGATAGGAGCCAGTAGAAAAGATATAGCTATAGTCCATTAAGGGATTAGACTCATTAAGGTCTATAACAGATCCGTTAAAGTGTAGAGTATAGGTTGTGTTTTTTAGTAGAGAATCATTTAGGGTAATTATTAATTTCTTACCTTTAGTCTCAATAGTAGGATTACTTTTTTGGCTCGGAGATATTATGAGTAATTCATTGATTTTGGTGGTAGAAATATATTCATCAAATGTGAAGGATATATGTTTGGTTTTAACATCTAGACTCGCACTGTCTGGGAATACAAACTGTACTCTCGGTGGGTTTATGTCCTTATCTCCCCCGTCTAGTTGTTGAATAGAAGCACAGGAATAGAACAGAAGAATAAACGGCAAGAAATGTTTCATCTAACGGCCAAAATGTACAATTAATACAGAAATGTCAGCCGGACTGACACCGCTAATTCTGGATGCTTGTCCTATATTTTCGGGCTTGATAGTAGACAGTTTATCTCGTGCTTCGAGAGAAAGTGACTTAATGGCTTGGTAATTAAAAGAGGCGTCGATTTTATAGTTTTCGAGCTTAATTAATTTTTGGACATTTTCCTCTTCATTTTTGATGTATCCTTTGTACTTTATTTGTATTTCGACTTGTTCTAATTCTTCTTCACTAAACGCGGTAAGTAATGAATTGATAGTATCTATTTCAAGCAATCGTTTGTAGTTAATTTGTGGTCGGGCTAGGACTTTTTCAATGACATAATTTTGTGGTATTTCGGCTGTTCCGTATTTTGTCAATATAGGGTTTGCGTCTAAAGGACTGACTGTTTTTTTACGAACTATAGTTTCTATCTTAGCGATGTTTTGTTGTTTAAGCGACATGGTGTTGTATTCAATTTCACTAATCGTCCCCAATTTATAAGCCAATGGCATTAGTCTCGCGTCTGCGTTATCTTGCCGTAATAATATGCGGTATTCAGCACGACTAGTAAACATTCTGTAAGGCTCTTTCGTGCCCTTATTCACCAAATCGTCTATGAGTACACCTATATATGCGTCGCTTCTTCTGAGAATGAACGGCTCTTTATTGTTTACGTTTTGATGAGCATTTATACCAGCCATAAGGCCCTGACAACCAGCCTCTTCGTAGCCCGTTGTGCCGTTTATTTGGCCGGCAAAGAAAAGATTAGCTATTCCTTTAGTTTCAAGAGTCTGTTTGAGTTGCGTAGGAAAGAGAAAGTCGTATTCTATTGCATATCCCGGCCTAAAGATCTTAGCTTGTTCAAAACCCTTAATTTTTCGTAGGGCATTAAATTGAACTTCTTGTGGCAGAGACGTGCTGAAACCGTTTATATAAGTTTCGTAGGTGTTCCAACCTTCGGGTTCAACGAATATTTGATGTCTGGTGCGTTCGGCAAACCGGTTAACCTTATCTTCTACCGAAGGACAGTATCGTGGCCCTATCCCTTGGATAGCACCGTTAAAAAGAGGAGAGTCTTCAAAGGAAGCTCTGAGAATGTCATGTACCTCTTCGTTTGTGTAGGTTATGTGGCAGCTGTGTTGTTTGGTTATTTCGGTAGGTTGGCGAAAAGAAAAACATTTTGGGTTTACATCTCCGGCTTGCTCTTCTAAAATCTTATAATTAATCGTTCTACCGTCTACCCTGGGTGGTGTGCCCGTTTTCATGCGTCCCGCTTCAAAGCCTAAAGCGGTTAATTGTTCGGTTATTCCATAGGCAGCGGCATCCCCCATCCGGCCTCCTGTCATCTTTTTAGTGCCTATGTGGATGACGCCGTTCATAAACGTTCCGCTAGTGATTATTACCGACTTAGCAGAATATTTGTTGCCAGAAGAGGTGAGAACTCCCGTCGCGGTGTTGTTTTCTATTTTAATAGAGGTTACAGAGTCCTGTATAAAATCAATATTAAAATTTTGTTCGAGGAGTTCTCTCCATTTAAGGGAAAACATGGTTCTGTCGTTTTGTGATCTAGGACTCCACATTGCAGGACCCTTAGAGGTGTTTAGCATCCTAAATTGCATCATGCTGTAGTCAGACACAATTCCTGACAACCCCCCCAAAGCGTCAATTTCGCGGATAATTTGACCTTTTGCCACTCCGCCCATAGCTGGGTTGCAAGACATCTTTGCTATGGTTTCCATGTTCATGGTTAGGAGCAACACTTTCGAACCCAACTTGGCCGCCACATGAGCGGCTTCACAACCAGCGTGCCCAGCACCTACTATTATTACATCATACATATTTAACGGCGTTTCACGTGGAACAATACAAATTTAAAAAGCGATCTTCCTGTGTGGTCATTTTTTGTTTTTCAGTTTCAGTTTCATCTGTGTAACCTGCAAGATGCAACAGGGCGTGAATGCATATTCTGCTTAGTTCGCGATATAATGTTTCGCCTAAAGCCCTAGAGTTTTCTTGTATTCTGTCCCAGCTTACAACCACCTCGTTCTCTTCTAAATCGTTATCGTCTTCGTAGTCGAATGTGATTACGTCCGTATAGTAGTCGTGGCCGAGGCTATCTCTGTTGACTTTGAGCACTCGCTCGTCTGATAGAAAGTAAAAGATTACTGGCTTTGTTAGAGCCAAATCGGTGTGCACCCTAGATAGTGCTTCTGTGTTTAATATCAGACCCACTTCGGAGTAAGATGTCTCTAATTGTATTTTATTTAATAACATGGATAACGCCTTTTTCTGTTTTCTTTTCGCCCAGCAAGCCATACAGGTTTATAGTGTAGAGGTACGTTCCAGCCGGAACCTCTTCGTTTCGATAATAGAAGTAGTAGGATTCGTTGGTTGGTAGGTCAGCAATCTTCTCACCCCACCTGGTGTATATTGCATATCTAGACCTGTCGTGGTCGATGCCCGTTCCCTTTACCACAAACTTGTTATTTTCTGTTGTGGGGTTAATGGCTGTAGGGACGTAGATTTTAAGCGAATCATATAGACAAACCACATTGCTTGTGCTTGTTGCGATAGTAGGGTACCTATTAGAAGCCTCCTTAGCGGTTATTCGATAGCATCCGACAGAGTCTACAAAGCTTGTGGCGGTAAACGGGAAGGCCGAACTGCTTACGTCGTTCCACGTGGAACCAACCGTTAATTTTTGTAATGTGTAGTATGAAACGCCAATATCCCAACCTATGTAGTCGTTGTGGAATATAGCCGACTCTAGCGACAGTAAAATGTTTCGCGAAACGCTAGACTCTAGCATCGGGTTGCCACACCCGTCTTGAGCTATTATTTTGTAATAATAGCTTGATTTATTTATGTTAACGACCCGATCTATAGTGTTATAATTAACGACACCCCGTATGGGCCTTGTGGTGGCACAACTCTGAAAACCAACACCATCCTCGCTTTTGAGAACATCAAAACGATAAACATCTGAACAATCTACACATAGCCAGTTTATTGACAGGGCTTCGCTACCAAAAACCGTAACTAATTCTAAATATAGTATTGCTGGCTTTACGGGTTCTCGGGTGTTAATCTGCACCTTATTGCTTGAAGAAGTTATGGTTTTCGCGTCTTTAGTCGTGAAGGATCTTATATAAAAAACAAGAGTATCCCCAAGGACAACTCCAGAATGTAGATACGTTGATGTTGAGCTATTTAAGTCTGAAATTTTATTAAAGGAACTCCCGTTGACAGATAGAAATAGCTGTTGTTTGTCAATGATTTTCCAGCCCGTATAAAGTGACCAGTTAAGAGTTGCCGTTTGGGAACACGTGTCGAAAGTGCTTTTTATAAAACTAACGGTGTGTGGTTCGGATATGAGCGAAGACAAATTGCAGCTGTCTAATGTGGCAACGACTATAGGAAATACAGAGGCCGGATCAGCGGAAACAGTATAATTTGTGAATGTCGTTTTACCTATAGAAGCCCCGTCTCCCGATATATAATTGTAAATTTCGTATTCTCTAGTGTCGGGAGAAGGGTTTTGAGACCAACCAGCAATTATGTCTTGACTATTTAAGTCGTAGCTTACCGAGTCGAGTTCTATGTTTGTTGGGTACGTAATATCTATTGAGATAGTATCTGTGTTTAGAATAGTTGTCCCGTCACAAGCGGTGTGAACCTGTAAGTAGTATCGCCAGTTAGTGTTTAGTAACACTAATTGATGAGGATATTCCGTTACCGCGAACACGAGGATTATGTCTATTAGATTAAAAGCCCCCCCATTTTCGCTACCATATATTTCGTATTTAGTAAAAGAGCCACAAAGATCTGAAGTCGCTTTCCATTTTATTGTTACTATAGCGTCACTGTTGTTAATACAGGCCCGCAACATTTGTGGAGGTTGAGTTACTGCGTAACTCTCCAGTCCAAAAAAGAACAATATAAAAAAGATATATTTCAACTTGGCAACGATTATCTAGTATAACGCTATTATTTTGCAAAAATTACGATAAACCATTAGTTATGAAAGGAAGTAAGACGGAAAGTGAAAAAAATTCTGAAATGGAGCCAGAGTTGCACAGGTTAAATAAATACATAGCCAACGCTGGCATATGTAGTAGAAGAAAGGCCGATGAGCTGATAGCGGAAGGAAGGGTAAAGGTAAATAATCGAGTAATAAAAGATTTGGGGGTAAAGGTGACTTTGGAAGATAAAGTACAGGTAGACAACAACTTAATCTCCAGCGGAACGCGTTTTTATGTCCTTGTTAATAAGCCTAGAAATGTAATTTGCACAACAAGTGACGAGAATGATCGTAAAACGGTAATCGATTTATTGCCAGAAAGATTAAAGCATTTGTATCCCGTAGGGCGACTAGACAGGAACACTACAGGAGTTTTACTTCTCACAAATGACGGTACGCTGACTCAAAACCTGCTTCATCCGACAAAGAAAGTGAGGAAAGTTTACAAAGCAAAAGTGGCTAGGCAGCTTACGCAAGAAGAGATGAACGACATGGTAAAGGGTGTAGAGTTAGAAGATGGCGTGTGTAAATTTGACAAAATCGTGGAACTTAACGAGGACGAGTCTTTCCGATACGGGATAGAGATACATTCTGGCAAGAACAGAGTGATACGTCGAATGTTTGAGGCCATTAGCAACGAGGTTCTAAAGCTAGATAGGGTGCTGTTTCACACCTTTGAAAAAAGAGGAATACAGAAGGGAGGATTTAGAGAGCTAACAGGAAATGAGCTAAAAGGCTTGGAGGTGTTTTTAAGAACAAAGAAGTAAATTTGAAGATATGAAAAAGTATATAGCGTTAGCCGTTTTGATAGCGGGGGTTGTTTCGTGTAAAGAATCCTTGCCACCGATAGACTTTAGCCAGCCCGTTAGAGTTTTGATTGATTCTGCATATACAGTAGAAAATGCAGAATTAATAAAGGTGACTAAAAGGGGTATTCTTATTGAGGACTTAACCGGGGTAAAATGCGTTAACTGTCCAGATGCGGCGGCGGCGGCGGCCAACATTAAACTAAACGACGAAGAACATACGGTTGTAATTCTGGGTTTATACACTATGGCTCCTCCTGCGTTTTCTACCCCCTTTCCAAATTATCAAGATCTTAGAACAGATGTAGCACAGAGCATAGGATCTAACATTTATGCTTTTAGTAATTTACTGCCTGCCGGAGGTGTGAATAGAACTCCTTTAAATGAGGGTGAGCCTTTAAATGTAAGCTACCCACAATGGCAAAGTTTAGCCAACAGATTTGCAGAGGATTCCGCTATAGTCAATATAGAAACATCACACACGTTTGTAAACGACAGCACGGTGGAGTTTATAGGCAATTTTGAGTTCAGAGAAGATGCTATTGCAGAACCATTTGTCGCTATATTTTTAATAGAAGATGATATTATACACCCACAATATTATAGTGGAGGGACTAACTATGATTACATACATAAACACGTAGTTAGAAAAGCGTATACCGCCTATAATGGCATTCCTCTATTTGGTGTAGAATCCGGGTTAGCCGTTAAAGGAGGAGGATTAAAAAAAGGATGGGAACTCAATATCCCAAGTTACGTGAATGCAGAGAAAGCGAGCATTGTGGTTGTGGTGAGCTATAATGATGGAGAGAACAAACAAGTGATTCAGTGCACGGAAGTGAAACTGAAATAAGCACCGTAAATTCCTCACATATAGAGGAGTTTATTATGTATCTGAGTCTCGACCGGTCGCTAAGCAAAAACACCGTAAACGCATACAGGTCTGACATTTATAAGCTTTTAAACTTTGTAGAGGGCAAGAATCTTTCTACGGTCTCTTCCATTGAAATCACGGGGTTTATACATTTTGTAAATGATATTGGACTTAGCCCCAGATCGTTAGCTAGAATTATTTCGTGTCTTAAAACTTTCTATAAACACATGGTTATAGACGAGGTAATCTCACGCAATCCTCTTGAGCTAGTAAAAACACCAAAGCTCTCTAGGAACCTTCCAGATGTTTTGTCTCACATAGAAATATCTACTATGATGGAGCAGATAGATTTTTCTAAAAAGTCGGGCGAACGAAGTAAGCTAATAATTATGTTGTTATATGGAAGCGGCTTAAGGGTTACAGAGTTGGTAGATCTTCATGTTAACGATTTATTTTTAGAAGACGCATTTATGAAGGTGCTGGGAAAAGGAGAAAAAGAACGCCTGGTGCCACTGGGAGGTAAAACGATAAGACAGGTACAGTACTATCTAGAGCACTATAGAAGAGACGTAGAAAGCGAAAAGTCAAAAAACAGGCTGATACTAAACCTAAAAGGCTCTCCTCTTAGTAGAGTTTCTGTTTTTAAAATGATAAAAGAGTTAGCGGCAAAAGCGGGGATAGAAAAAACGATAAGTCCACATACGTTAAGGCATTCATTTGCAACTGTTTTAGTGGAGGCGGGTGCAGACCTTAGAGCCGTACAGCAGATGCTTGGCCACTCTAGTATTACCACCACAGAAATATATACGCACTTAGATAAATCATACCTTAAGGCGGTAATCGAAGAATATCACCCAAGATCGTAATGATAATATATAACGTAACTATAAGTATTAGACCAGATTTAGAAGATGAAGTGCTGGATTGGCTAAAAAATGAGCATATTCCCGAAGTCTTAGAAACGGGGCTGTTCTTGGAGCACCACATTTTTAAAATATTCGAGTCTTCGGATCGTCCAACGCACAACTCGTTTGCTATTCAGTATCACTTAGAAAGCTGGCAACAATTCAAAGAATATGAAGCAAACTACGCCACAGCTCTAAAACAAAAAACGGAAGCAAAGTATGGTGAAAACTTATTGGCCTTTAGAACCTTTTTGGAAAAACTGTAATGCGGTACCCCACCCCACTGCAGAGCAAACTATAAAAAGGATGCTCACTGGCAAAAAGAACCTTGCCGCCCCCACCGGGCCCGTAATGATAATAAAGTAAGCGATTGTAAGGAGTAAGAATTTCATCGTTTTCCAAGAACGAAGACAGAACACAAAGCCAAGCAATTTCAAAAGACTAAACAAAGTGCCCGCAAGTAAAATAAACACAAGCCAAGGGTTAGCCGAAAGGCTCTTTTTTATTTCTTGCCACTTGTTTCCAAAAAGCATCTCTGTCAAACTAGTCTCGTTTGTCTTTTCATTAAAAAAGGTATAAAGTTCAAATCTTCCAGGGTCTATCATCATTTTAACGCAGCCAAGAATATGGACTTGTGTATACGCGGCGAGGTTTTGTGAAATAGCCTTTATGCCGATTTCTTTTGCGTTATGCAGATAGGATGGATACTCCGCTTCTGTTCTTGGCACAACGAGATTTGGCGAATTAACAAACTGCTGAGCAGAATCATAACCATATTTTTTAGCTATAGTCAGTTTTGCATTGTATTGAGTTAGGTTAATGGTTGAAATGGAACTGTACTCAAAGCTATTTGTAGATGTATAATTGAGAAATGAAAAGACAACAAATGCAAGAAAAGGAAGCAAGGTGAATGATTCCCGTTTTTTGTGTTTTACTAAAAGAAAAATAAAAAGAATTGGAGACAACCAAGCGGAGGGCAACAAAACAGGCTTAACCAACAAGGCCGAAGCCCATAGTACACTTATTGCAATAGTTTTGATTTTGAAAGAGGACTTTGAAGTGTAGAATATTAAGACCAAAGTAGAAATGAGGCTAGCAAGCAACAGGTCAGATAAAAAGAAGCCGACATGAAGGAAAAACGCTAATTGTGTTATAAATCCAATGCTGTAAACTATGAATATGCCCCTTTTTAATGAAAAATGTTTCAAAAGATGTAGCCCTAGCAAAAAATTTAGCAGTACAAGAAGTATCTGAAAGGTTGATGTCAAATACGGGTTTATTTGTTGAAATAACAGAACTACGGGGAACCCAACAGTTCTTTTAGAGAACAGCCTATAGTCTAATTCGTTATGTAGATTTCCTGAATATAATGTGTTGTGATGCAACAGGTTGTGTGCAGCATATACGTATTCTTCTCCGTCGTTAGTGTTGGGGTATTCATAGCAAAACCGACCAGCAAGTAGGCCTAAGCAAATAAGCAGAATAAAAAGAAAAGCGTTTCTCATTGCACGTGATTTAGTTACAAATCTTACAAATTTGTGGGCTATTTAACAAATAGTTATTATGCTCGTGACAATAGATTCTTACTTTTGTAGTAGAAATAATTAACAAAACAAACAAAATGAAAAAAATTTACACTTTATTAGTTGGACTAGTTTTTAGTTTAACTGTTTCAGCTCAATGCACTGAATTGTTTTTTAGTGAATACTCTGAAGGCTCTTCCAACAACAAGTATTTGGAGATTTATAACCCGACAAGTTCGGCTGTCGACTTAAGTACGTATTCTGTGTTTATGATTAACAATGGCGGTTCAAACGCTGCCAATAACAAAACGTTCCAATTATACGGTACGCTTGATGTTGGTGGAGTTTTTGTAATTTGCACAGATCAATCAAACGCTAGCATTCTGGCGGTTGCAGACACGGCATTATCGTACCCTAGTGTTTCTCACTTTAATGGTGACGACGGTCTTTGTCTTCTAAACGGAACCGACACTATAGACGTAATTGGTGTTCGTTGGGTAGATCCTGGAACTAATTGGTCCGTTGGTTCGGGTAGCACCTTAAACACCACATTGGTTAGAAAATTCAGTGTTGCTCAAGGTCAATTAGATTGGGCAGTAGGAGCGACGGAATGGGACGCATACGCTATTGACGAATGGTCTTATGCAGGAGCACACAGCTCTACTTGCGGACCAGCTACAGAGCCATCTTCTGCCGCCTCAAACCCTACACAAGACGCCGCAGATGTAATTTCAATATATAGCCAATCATATACCAATCCGGCTTCAATAGACTATTTCCCAAATTGGGGACAAAGTACGCAGTACAGCGTTTTTGAAATCGGAACCGATTCGATGATAAAGTATGGCAACTTAAATTATCAAGGTATTGATTTCAACACAAACGAAATAGACGCTTCTTCAATGGAGTATTTACACATGGACGTGTGGACTGCTGATGTTAATGATTTAATGGTTTTTCCTATAAGCAGAGGCGGTGAAAGAAGTGTTACCAAAGGACTAACGAAGGGAAACTGGACCAGTTTAGATATACCTTTATCTGATTATACTTCTCAAGGCCTTTCGGCATCTGACATTTTTCAGTTGAAATTAGAAGATCCCGCTAGATCTGGCGGGACTATTTTTATAGACAATGTTTATTTCTGGAAAATGCCTACGTTAGTTTATAATGTAGCTGACATTGCAGATGTAATTATGTTAGATGCTGATTTAGCCGCAACTAATGAAGATGCCTTATATGAACTTACGGGTGTTGTTTATGGTGTTGACTTAGATGGAAACGCCGGTATTTCTTTCACAATAATTGACGAGACGGCGGGTATTAATATATTTAATTTTAATGATGTAGATGATTATGTAGTAACTGAAGGAGATGAAATTACAGTTAAGGGAAAGATAGATTTTTATAGAGGATTGCTAGAGCTTGTTGCTGACAGTATTAAGGTGAACTCTTCTGGTAACACACTTAAATCTGCTACACAGGTAGAAGCTCCATCAGAGGCTACCGAGTCAGACTTTATCGTTTTGAGAAAAGTTTGGATCACAAACGATACAACTACCGTTTGGCCAGACAATGGAAACGTTGAACTTACAAACGATGCTGCAGATACTTTCCAGATCAGAATTGATAGAGATATTCCAGGAATCGTTGGAATGCCAGTTGCTTTCGACACTATGGTTATAGTAGGTATTGGAGGACAATTTGATGCATCTGCTCCATACAACGAAGGGTATCAAATATTCCCAAGAGGTTTAGGTGACATAACAGAGTGGGTGAGGATTATCGGCTCTGTAAAAGAGGGTGTAATCGAAACTAGAGTATATCCAAACCCAACGAACAGTAACCTTACTGTTTTAGGAACTCAAAAATGGGATACATACCAGGTGTTTAATATCTTAGGTGGAATCGTTTTAGAAGGAAGTTTATCAAACAACAACCTTACTGTTTCAGAACTAAACGGAGGTACTTACATAGTAAAACTATATGCAGGTGAAAACACAGGCGTAGCAAGATTTGTAGTTAACAGGTAATTACAAGCTTTTAATTAAAAAAGAAAGGGCTTCCTCATTTGAGGAGGCCCTTTCTTTTGTGGCCTATCTAGATATTATTACAATACTTTTATGAATGCTTGGCGAGAGAAAATAATAGACTTATCTTTGCACTCAATTATCGCGGGATGGAGCAGTGGTAGCTCGTCGGGCTCATAACCCGAAGGTCACAGGTTCGAGTCCTGTTCCCGCAACCACATTACAGCCTTAGACATTAGTTTGAGGCTTTTTTTGTTATATGGAAATCAACTACACGGTATATTGTCTTTATTCCTTTAAGTATGATAAGATTTATGTGGGTTACACCTCAGACTTGATCTCAAGGTTTCGCTCTCACAATAGCTTAGCAACAAAAGGATATACGCTAAGACATAGACCCTGGATAGTAGCTTACACCGAAGAACTGGAATCAAAGAGTGTGGCTATGAAACGAGAGAAGGAGTTGAAATCGTCCAGAGGAAGAGCTTATTTAAGAGAGCACATTAGAAATAATTATAGCTAGTGAGGGGTCATATCCGTCGGCTGACGGACATAAAGTTGAGCCCCTCTTGTAACCATACAGGTAGCTATGCACCCCGTTTTATGCCATTGGTTTTAGAATGATATTATCTAGCAATCTCACCCCTTCATATTCTATAACGGTAAGCACTGCGGCACTATCACATTCTTCCAAAGAAGTTATTTCTTCTAATGTTATAGTGTCTACAACTACTAGGTAGTCTGTGTGGGTGCCCTTTTGGGCTTCTATGAATTGCTTCGCCTTCTTTAACGCTTCGGGCAGCCCCATTTCGCCTAGGTCACTTACAAGGCCGGAAAGGGCTTTGTAAATGAACGCCGCGTTGTTTCTCCCCTTCTCTGATAAGCGAATATTTCTAGAGCTCATTGCCAGCCCGTTTGTTTCTCGCTTTATAGGCACTACCACTATTGTGGGCGGCGAGTCGATTAACTCAGCCAGCCTCTTAGCCACTACGGTTTGTTGAAAGTCTTTTTGCCCAAAAAACGCTTGATTCGGGCTTATAATTTTAAAGAACCTGTAAAGCACATTGCACACACCTTGAAAATGTCCGGGTCTGCTCGCACCCTCTATTTTGTGGTCTAGACCTAGTAAATCAAACTCCCGTTGAACGTACTCTTGTGGATAAACCTCTTCATATTTTGGAAGAAACAGCACATCGCAGCCGCATTTAATGAGTAGAGCAATGTCATTTTCGATGGGTTTTGGATATTCGTTTAAATCTGCCACTTCCCCAAACTGTGTAGGATTTACAAATATACTGCACACGGTAATGTTTGATTGAGCTACGCTAGCTTCTACTAAAGAAGCGTGTCCAGCGTGGAGTGCACCCATGGTTGGCACAAAGCCAATTGTAACTTTTGGGTTGTCTGTGCGTATAGAGTTTAGATAGCGAGAAAGGTCGTCAGATGCTTTTATTATATGCATATATATACAAAAAAAATACTTAAAATACAATAGTGCCACGTTATTATTATAGATAAATACGGCAGTATCTTTGCAATTGTAAAACATAAAGACGTTCTATGGACAATACACAAGAAAGAAAAAAAATTCTATTTATCTCTTCTGAGATGAGACCGTTTTTAGACGGAGATACTCCATTGGCAGAAATCGCAAGGTACTTACCTCAAAAAATTCAAGAAAAAGATAACGAAGTTAGAATATTGGTTCCACGCTTTGGTGTAATCAATGAAAGAAGAAATAGATTACACGAGGTAGTGCGTTTGTCGGGAATGAACATCACTATAGATGACAATGACAACCCGCTTACCATCAAAGTGGCGTCTATTCCTAACACCAAAATGCAAGTTTACTTCTTAGACAACGAAGACTTCTTTCATAGAAAATTCATCTACAATGACGAGAACGACAAGTTTTTTGCAGATAACGACGAAAGAACAATCTTTTTTTGTAAAGGAGCTTTAGAAACCGTAAAGAAATTGGGCTGGTATCCAGACATCATTCATTGCCAAGGGTGGATGACAAGTTTAATACCGCTTTATTTAAAAACTCTTTATAAAGACGAGCCTGTTTTTTCTAATGCAAAGGTGATATACTCCGTATATGAAAATGACTTTAAAGAAGATCTGGGTCAAGACTTTATGCGTAAAGCAAGTCTAAACTATATAGAGGATCAAGAGCTTGAGCCGTTTTCAAAGGCCGACTGTACTAGCATGCACCTAGGTGGCATCATGCACGCAGATGCTGTGGTACGGTGTAGCGATATTGATTCTGAAGTGGAGCTAAAACTTTCCTCTTTTCAAAAACCAATTTTGAATCACACAAATGACGAAATAGCAGACAACTACCTGAATTTTTATAATTCTCTGTTAGTTGGAAACCAATAAAAAAGTGAATAAAACAAATTTTAAAATAAAAGCTAAGGGGTTAATGCCCCTTTTCTTTTTGCTCGTTTTTGTCGCCTGTAAAAAAGAGTCTACACAAATAGGTGCCGGTTTGAGTGGCGATTTAGACGGTATTAGCTCAGAAAACGTTTCTTATCAGAATATTCTGACACGCACCGTGCTAGACGACTCCCTTTCGTCAGACAATTTGGTTACAAATATACTTGGCGTAATTAATGATCCTATATTTGGCTACGGCAAGGCAAGCCTTATTGTACAGCCCTTACTAACAGAAGAGGGGGGCGATTTTGCAAACAAGAATATCGATTCCGTAGTGCTTGTGTTAAACTATGATATTGAGCAAGTTGTTGGCTTTATTCCAAAACTTCTTAGATATGGAGACATGGAAAGCGAGTTAGAGATTGAGGTATACCAGCTGCAAGACACCTTAGAAAACAAGAGGCATACCCATAGGTTTAATCCGGCACTTGGGTCTAAGCTAGGTCAGTTTACGGGTAAATTCAGTTTTGATAGCGTGTCTAGAGTCATAAAGGGAGAAGTAGTAAAAGTGGCACCACAAATGTCTATTACGTTAGATAATTCATTTGGCACAACCCTTTTTAATAGCGTTTCAAGTACAACCGCGTTTAATAACGCCATTAAAGGCTTAGTAATAGTGCCAAAGTCTAACCCTCTTTCTGGAGAAGGTGCCATAGTGGGTATAGAAGCATCTAATCCACTTACGGGAATTACAGTGTATTACAACGATTCATTAACGAAGATTTTCCCCTTGGGATCTGCCTCGGCTAAGATAAATCTTTTTGAAACAACCCCATCTAGCGTTATTGCGTCTCAGATGAGCGGCACTGGCCATTTTAATGCTACATACGCACAATCTCTTGGCGGCACTAAAATAAAAGTAGACATACCCGAGCTTAACCAAATTATAGAGAGGAGAGAAGAAATAGTAATAAACGAAGCCTCTATTAAATTCCTTGTAGATGCTTCATCAGTAAGTTCAAATTATCCTGTTCCTTCTCGATTATTACTGCAAATTCCAGAGACCACCGGCGGTGTAGTGGGTTATAGGTCTGCTATTTTTATAGACGCCTATGATAGATTAAGTAATCCTGATTTTTCTGGATTAGCAAATTACGGAGGAGATTATGCAGATGGCGGATACACATTTAGATTTAATAGGTATCTACAGCAATTAGTGAAGGAGTATATCGCTACGGGAGTAAATAATTTCAATGGATTTTACCTAAGCGTGCCCACGGATTTTCCGGTTACACCAGCTCGAACGGTGCTTAATACGGACAATACCACGGGAGCTATGAAAGTTTCTATTACTTATACCAAACTGAATTAATCTCAATCTGTTTAATTTGCAGTAATGTCAGATCTTAAATTAGTCGCTAGACAAGATGAAAATCACCAAAGTGTGATACGTGTTGGCAGTGAGACCATTGGAGGGAAAGAACTTTGTTTAATAGCGGGGCCCTGTGCCGTAGAGTCAGAGGAACAGTTAGATGAAATTGCAAAAGGAATTTCAGATTTAGGTATAAAATTTATGAGAGGCGGGGCATATAAGCCCAGAACCTCCCCTTACGCTTTTCAAGGGCTCAAAAAAGAAGGCCTTAGGTTACTAAAGAATGCTTCAGACAAATACGGTGTGAAGATAGTAACAGAAGTTTTAGACACGTCACTTATAGAAGAGGTTTATCCGTATGCAGATATCTTACAGGTAGGGTCTCGTAATGCTAAAAACTATTCTTTCTTAAAGGAATTGGGAAAAATAGATAAGCCCATCCTATTGAAAAGAGGCATGTCTAGCACTATTACTGAGTGGTTATTGGCAGCAGAGTATATTTTACTCGGAGGCAATGAGAATGTGATATTGTGCGAAAGAGGAATCCGAACTTTTGACACCTCTTTCAGAAACACAATGGATATTGCAGCCATCCCCTTGGCTAAAGAACTGAGCCACTTGCCCGTAATAGCAGACCCAAGTCAAGGAACAGGAAAAAGAAGTCTCGTTACTCCATTATCTCTAGCGGCCATAGCGGCAGGGGCAGATGGACTGATGATTGAGGTGCATAACGAGCCAGAACTGGCTCTTTCTGACGGGTTTCAGTCTATGTATCTCAACAGCATGAAAGACATGGTGCAATTGCTCAAAATGCAAGCGAAACTTTCAGGAAGGTCTTTAGATTTACGACGTTTAGCTTCTGAAGTAATATGAATTTAGCAATAGTAGGAGCTACTGGTATGGTGGGCCGCACCATGTTGCGGGTCTTGGCGGAGCGTGACATTGAGGTAGACAATCTTTATCCTGTAGCTAGTTTGTCAAGCAAGGGAAAACGCATAGAATATAGAGGAAAAGAGTATCCCGTTTGTGTTTTAGAAGAAGCAATAATCAAGGATATAGATTTTGTTCTTTTTTCTGCAGGTGCCTCCATTTCAAAAGAGTGGGCTCCTAAATTTGCAGCAAAGGGGGTTGTGGTTATAGACAATTCTTCTGCTTGGCGAATGGATGAAAACTGCCCCTTGGTAGTTCCGCAAATAAATCAAGACTCAATACAGAGCCAACACAAAATCATTGCCAATCCCAATTGTTCTACTATTCAAATGGTAATGGCCCTAAACCCGTTACATAAAAAGTACGGCATAAGAAGACTTGTAATTTCTACGTATCAATCTGTTTCCGGAACAGGGAAGGCTGCGGTAGAGCAGATGGAAGAGGAGCGTAAAAAGGGCAAATCGTCTAACATGGTATATGCTTACCCGATAGACAGAAATTGTATTCCTCATTGCGATGTGTTTTTAGAAAACGGGTATACTAAAGAAGAAATGAAACTGGTACACGAAACCAGGAAAATATTGGGAGACCCCAATATTGCAATTACAGCTACGGCGGTGCGAGTGCCAGTAATAGGAGGACATTCAGAATCTATCAACGTGCAGTTTGCGTCGCCTTTTCAGCTTAGCGAAGTGAGAGACTTGCTAAGCAATGCAGAAGGAATAACGTTGGTAGATGACGTAGCGAACAATAAATACCCTATGCCTATAGATGCTCATCACAAAGACGAGGTGCTAGTAGGCAGATTGAGAATAGACGAATCACAACCCAATACACTAAACATGTGGGTGGTGGCGGATAATTTGAGAAAAGGAGCTGCGACTAACGCAGTAGAAATTTTAAAAACACTAATATAATTAACATGCCTGTAGGATTTTTTTCATTATCCATTTCTAAAGTAAATAGAGAAACAAAAGATGCCGTAAGCATCACGTTTAATGTGCCGCCACTTATGGCTCCGCAATATGCTTACAAGGCGGGACAATATCTTACTTTCAGTGTTATGATAGAGGGCGAAGAAGTGCGAAGATCTTACTCGATGTGCTCCAGCCCCGTAACGGGAGAAGCCATCACCATAGCGGTAAAAGAAGTAGAGGGCGGTAAAATGAGCACACATCTTAATACGTCCGTAAAAGAAGGGGATTTACTAGAGATTATGCCGCCTATGGGCAAGTTTATCCTAGACCCCAACCCTAATGCGGCTAATACATACATGCTTTTTGGCGGCGGCAGCGGCATTACTCCACTTTTAAGCATTGTAAAAACAGCGTTGAATATGGAGCCAAATAGCAAGTGCTACTTGGTTTATGCAAACAGAGACGAGAGCAGTGTTATATTTAAGAGCGAAATAGACGCCTTGGCGGCCACCTGCGACAATTTTAAGGTGATATACTCATATGATAACCCAAGTGCGACCTGGAATGGCTTAAGCGGGTTTCTAACCCCAGAAAATATTTCCGCTTTGGCTAGAAAAGAGTTGGGACTGAATTATCCAATGGCTCATTACTATACTTGTGGCCCTGGTCCTATGATGGACGTAGTAGTAAGGGGTCTACAGTCTATTGGGGTAAGAGATGATAGCATTTACACAGAATATTTCACGGCCAAAGTAAAAGAAGAGAATCCGGAAACTGCGGATAGCGGTGCCGCAAATTATAGTGACGAAGTAATAGAACGCACTATATCTGTAGAAGTGTATGGGGATAAAAAAGAAATTTTAGTGAGACCCACGGAGACTATTCTTATGGCTGCACAAAATGCCGGCATGGATCCTCCTTACAGCTGCACCGTAGGAGTGTGTACTACTTGCAGAGCAAAGTTAAAAAGCGGACGTGCTAAAATGGAAGAACGAGAAGGACTTAGCGACTCAGAAATAGAAGAAGGATATATTCTCACTTGCCAAGCCCATCCTTTAAGTGACGATGTTGACTTAGTTTTCGAGTAATACTTAAGCCAATATTTTAACGTGAAAACCGGCTTCTGTTTTCTTTATGGTAAGACCTTCATCATAATAAATACCTAGATCATGTTTTGGTATTTTATAGTCTGACAATCCGGCTTGTGCCATAAATATACGTACGTCGTTTTCTGTTTCGAAAGTTTCTTCATGCCGCGAACGTAAGGTTGTGTTTCCTTCAGGAACGGAGGCAGATTTGTAATTCTCTAACATGCTTTTTATTTTTTCAAGATAAGCATCATCTATGTCTATAGGTACGGCAATAGTGATGACCTTCTTCATGTTTTTGGCCATCCAAAATTGAGAACGACAAGAGCTGCTGCAAAACTGAGCCGTTTTTCTGTTAGCTAAAAAGGCTTGACTGCAGTTTTTGCATTTGAGTGCAGACGTTTTATGATTTTGTTGAAATCCTTTGGTGGTTCGGTACAGAGCGATCTGATGTTGCATAGGTCAAATTTAGAGCTAACCGTCATAACGTTTATTAACGCTTAAAACAACAGGTGAATAGAAAAATGTACAACCTCTATATATCCCACACAGAATGCCTGCGATTGGTGAGATAGTGTCTTATGTTTATCCAGAAAGCCAATACAACATATATAATTACAGGGCTGCCAAAAGTAAAAAACGATAGATAAATAAAATATAAGCGTATGGTACTAGAGCGAATATTTAGCTTTTCACCTAAATATGAGCAAACTCCAAAAGCGTAGTTCTCTATGTTTTTTTTAATTTGATCCATTGTTAAGGCCTGAGTAATATTTTCTTACCTAAACTACACTCTAGACAACGCTGAGACGTACAATATGTTTTGTATAAATGAAGTAACGCTTGTGAAGTTAAAGCGTTTTTGCTTGATATTCCGGCTCTCTTCCAGTTAATGAGTATCCTGTTTTTTTCTGATGTAATAGACTCTAAGTAAGAAAGAGCCTTGTCTGTAGCGGTGTCCATTTTCTTTTTTTCGTAAAAAAACACAAAGGGAACAATAGCATTTAGAAAAAGATGATTTATAAACCCTACAGAAATTTTTTTGCTCTTTTTTGTTGAGGCACTATTAAATGTATAATGCGTTTCCCAGTAGTCAGACAGAGGAAAATCTAATAGTTTTTTAACGGCATCTACAGAAGGCAAAGACAAGACTTGAGTAATGAACTCTGGCACGTGATGAAAAAACGCAGCCAATTGTGCCAGCTTTACGGTGGGCAGATTTAAAGGACGAATTTTACCTGTTTTTAGTTGTGAGCGGATAGCCGATAGTCCATATTTGGTTTTAATAAAAAGCCACTCACTCTGTAACCCGATATAGTATGAATCTTTGTTTTGGGAATCGAGCAACCCTGCCGCACCAAAAAAAAGGGCCTCAAGTTGAAACAGAGATTTGTGATGTTTCTGTACCAAATCGTACGAAACCTTATTTGCCAGTTCTTCGAAAGCTTCTGTGTTAGCAGGCATGCCAAAACTACGCACTAAGGCTGTAAAAAAAGCCTGATTCCAGTTGCCGTTAGACGAAGTTAGGTAACTGTCAAATAATGCACAACGCACTTCTAGTCGCTCTATAATCATCCTGTCTAACCAGTTGTTTACATCAAAGGTGGTCACATTGGCTAGCTGTCCTTGGCAGGGTACAAATGCTTTCTTGTCCATTAGTTCTTTATACTTTCGCAGAGCATTTGGGTTTATATATTCGCCTATAGCAATGGCTGGTATCTTAGTGCCGTCTGCTCTGTAGGCGTCTTTGCTTACTGAGTAGCAGGCGTGTAGCACTACATTATTAAAAGCAGACTCTTTTTGATGTCCGTGTTGATCCCATTCTCTACTGTCTACATGTATTTCTACTGAGCCGTGGTGTATTGCGTCTCCTATGCGTATTTGTGCCTGTTCAAAATCTGGCCCACTGCCTCGATTTAGAAAGCCTTGTTTTATAATCTTTACGCTTACCCCATCTGTAGTGGTGAGTGAACTAGCTTCGTACAACTGATACTCCCAAATAAACTGGAGCAGATCCTCATTGTACCCAAAACTCATAGATGAGTAGTGAAGGGCTTAGTTTCGGTTGCCAGCTCTTTAGCCTTGGCTCTTGCCGCTTCCGCAAAGTCTTTTCCACTAGAAGCGTATATTATTCCTCTAGAAGAGTTGATAAGAAGTCCTCCGTTTTGGTTGGTTCCGTTTTGGCATACTTCAGTAGCACTGCCGCCTTGAGCACCAACACCGGGTATCAATAGGAAATGATCAGGGACAATGGCTCGTATCTCTTGTAACGCTTTAGCCTTTGTAGCACCTACCACAAACATTAGATTTTTCATAGAGCCCCAAGTACGGACACGTTCCAATACGGTTTTGTATAGAGGTGGGTCGTACCGCTCGTTGGTTTGAAAATCTAGGCTCCCCGTATTAGAGGTAAGCCCAAGAACAATCGTTATTTTATTGTCGAACTTTAAGAAGGGCTCCACGCTATCTAGACCCATATAAGGTGCTACGGTAAGAGCATCAAAGTCCATCGTTTCAAAAAAAGCTTTAGCATACATGGTGCTTGTATTGCCTATATCTCCTCGCTTGGCATCTGCTATGCTTAGAATATTGCTCGGTATTAGTTTTTTGGTTTTTTCTAAAACTCGCCATCCCTCACTGCCAAGCTGTTCGTAGAAAGCGGTATTGATTTTATAGGACACTGCGAAATCCTTAGTGGCCTCTATTATTTCTTTATTAAACTGTAAAATGCCGGCAGCATCTTTACTTATTCCGTCTGGAAGCTTAGTAATATCCGTATCTAGACCTACGCACAAGTAGCTCTGCTTTATTTTTATTTCAGCAATAAGTTGGGCAACATTCACACTTCAAAAAAAAGTAAAATAGTGTGTAATTTTAGAATTATTTACATTCCCCGCTTATAATGAATAAGTATATTACAATTATTTTTGCTGTGGCACTAAGTACAGCGTCGGTATATGCACAAGACAAGGGAGTCTTTAGCGGAAATTTACAATCAAACTTTTCTGTTTTTTTAAAAGATTCATTGATAGGTGCTACCGAATCGGCATCTCCGCAATATGGTAAGCAGATTAGTTCTGCAGAAACTTGGCTGTTTTTAAACTACGACATCAAAGGTTTTCATTTCGCTGCTAGGTATGATTTGTTTAACAATAGCAACTTGCTTAATCCTTCGGGAGCATTTACGGGTCAAGGATTAGGGTACTGGCAGATTAAAAAAAATGTAGGAGATTTAGAAATTACTGTAGGGTCTTTTTATGATCAGTTTGGCTCGGGTGCTGCTTTTAGGGCGTTTGAAAACAGGCTCATCGGTATAGACTATGCTATGGAAGGCGTTAGGTTAAAGTATGACCTAAAAAAGGATCTGACTATCAAGGCTTTTACGGGCAAACAAAAAGGGTCGCAGCAAAACAGATTTGAGACATCGCCACAGATTATTAAGGGAATAAATGCAGAAAAAGCATTTTCGTTGTCCGAAGGCGACATCCTAAACATTGGCGTATCTGCCGTAAATAGAACATTAGATGAGAGCACTATGACAGATATTGTGACTCAAATAAATGGACTACCTCTTGAGGATAGGTTTTATCCTAAATACAATGTGTATGTGCTCAATGGTTATTTCAATGCAAGCTATAAGGACTTTGGGTTTAATGGTGAATACAATTATAAAACAGAAGAGGCTATAAAAAACGTAGCAGGAAACTCGCTACTAAGCAGAGACGGTTCGCTTTTTACGGGAGGAATAAGCTACTCTAAAAGAAAACTAGGGAAAGAGAAGCAAGGAGGAATAGGGGTTAACGTTCAGTATAGAAGAATAGAAAACTTCCCGCTTACGGTGTCTCCGTATGTTAACTTACCCCTTCTTCAGGGTATCTTTACGTATCAGCCAAGTATGAGTAGACAGGCAAGCTATAGAATGCTAGCCAGATATCAGGCACCTGCACAGTTTTCTGGTGAGCAAGCATTTCAAGCGGAGGTAATGTATTCTCTGAATAAGTCTACTAATGTGAGTCTTAACATATCTGAGATAGTAGACTTGAACGGCAAGGAGCTTTTCAATGAAAAATTTGTGCAAGTAGATCATACGTTTAGTAGTAAGTGGAAAGGTAAAATTGGGCTACAAATGATTACATATAATCAAGCTATTTATGAAGGAAAAGATCCTAAAAAAGCAGATAATGTAGAAACCTTTACTCCTTTTGGTGAAGTGTCTTACAAAATAAATCGCAGGAACAGTATTAGACTAGAGTCTCAGATGCTTAATACACAGCAAGATTTAGGCAGTTTCTATCATGGCATACTAGAGTGGACTAGCTCGCCTAAGTTTACTGTGGCCGTAAGTGATATGATAAACACTAATCCTGTGAGGATAGTGAATACTACGCTAGCAGATCAGGTGATACACTACCCTAGTGTATTTGTAAAATATAATGTAAAAACCACTTCGTTTACCGCCGCTTATATTAAGCAGGTAGAAGGTGTAGTGTGTACTGGAGGTATCTGTAGACTAGAGCCAGCCTTTAGTGGCATACGCTTTACTTTGACTACTCAGTTTTAGGGATACCTTATTGAGTAAGTATGAATGCTTGCTCCTTGTAGATGTGTGTAAAATGGGCTCGTAAATCTTTAGCATCGCTATGGTCGTCAGAACTGGCAGTTACCACCCTATGAAGTCCTCTTATGTTGGCGATCACGCCCTCTTTTCCGCTATCTTTTACTCTTTGCAGCATTCTGTCGGCATTACTTTTTTTTCCAAAGCTGCCCACCACAATTAGGTATCTACTGTTGAGGTTTATACTGCCGTTTATTTTGGGTGCGGTTTCTGTAGTGTTTTCTACTATGTCGATGTTTTCAGGGACTATCTCATCCGTTTCGCTATAGCTATCTGTGTTTTCTACATCCTCTATAGTAGAGTTATCCTCTCTAGGTAGATCTGCGTTTTCGGTAGTGTCAGCATCCGCACCTGCCAGCTCAGAAGTTGAGTTAGACGAAAGAGGTCTAAAAAACACGAACCAAACGAAAGCACAAAAAGCGACACTGTAAGCAAACCATTTCAGGAAATTCATACTACAAAAGTAAATGTACGGAGCTTACAAAAACAAAAAGCCTTACACTTTCGTGCAGGGCTTTGGTTTTGTTTTCTTGAAAAGGTCTATTTAGCTGCAGCAAAACGCTTCGCTATTTCATCCCAATTGATTACGTTAAAAAACGCAGCAACGTAATCAGGTCTTCTGTTTTGGTAGTTTAGGTAGTATGCATGTTCCCATACATCAAGCCCTAAAATAGGAGCTCCTCCACAGCCAATACCTGGCATGAGTGGATTGTCTTGATTAGCAGAAGAACAAATCTCTAGTTTACCCTCTTTCACACATAACCAAGCCCATCCAGACCCGAAACGTGTACCAGCAGCAGCACTAAATAATGCCTTAAACTCATCAAAGTTTCCGAAAGCGGTATGAATAGCATCTGCTAAATCTCCCGTAGGAGTTCCTCCGCCGTTTGGGCTCATAGCGGTCCAAAACTGATTGTGGTTATAATATCCACCGCCGTTATTTCTTACGCCAGCATTGTTCATATCCATTCCTGTACAGATTTCCTCTATGCTTTTATCTGCAAGGTCCGTTCCGGCAATAGCGTTATTTAGGTTAGTAGTGTATCCATTGTGGTGTTTGCTATGGTGTATCTCCATAGTGCGTGCATCTATGTTTGGCTCTAGTGCATCGTAAGCGTAAGGTAGTTGTGGTAATTCGAATGACATAATATATTTCCTTTATTTGTTTGAGTTCAAATTTACTACTAGAACGTTAGAATAGTAAATTTGTTTATCTATAGTGGCATTAGGGGAGGTTATTGCTGAGCAATTCTTTTATTCACTTCTCGGTACAATTGTGCTAAAGCACAACCACTCGAACTGACAAAAGAATACCGAATAGATTTTTAGTGGGATTGTCATTTCGTATCTAGAAGTGAACAATCCAAAGGTCATATTTTGCCTACGGCGAAAACTTAATGACCTTAATTAAAAAAGTAGAGGGACAACAAAATACCTCGCTTCCCTATGTAAATATTGAGCCAGCAGTTTACCAACACCTTAATGTTTTATAAAACTTAGTGCCTGAGTGTTTTAAATTTTTGACCTTTACTATCTGTAGCCATGGCATTAAGAAAAGTAAAGTGCTGCCGCAATCATTTCGCCTACGGCGAAAATTTTAATGAATTTGAATCTTCACGCTGAGCAATTCTTTTATTCACTTCTCGGTACAATTGTGCTAAAGCACAACCACTCGAACTGACAAAAGAATACCGAATAGATTTTTAGTGAGATTGTCATTTCGTATCTAGAAGTGAACAATCCAAAGGTCATATTTTGCCTACGGCGAAAACTTAATGACCTTAATTAAAAAAGTAGAGGGACAACAAAATACCTCACTTCCCTATGTAAATATTGAGCCAGCAGTTTACCAATACCTTACTGTTTTTTAAAACTTAGTGCCTGAGTGTTTTAAATTTTTGACCTTTACTATCTGTAGCCATGGCATTAAGAAAAGTAAAGTGCTGCCGCAATCATTTCGCCTACGGCGAAAATCTTAATGAATTTGAATCTTCACGCTGAGCAATTCTTTTATTCACTTCTCGGTACAATTGTGCTAAAGCACAACCACTCGAACTGACAAAAGAATACCGAATAGATTTTTAGTGAGATTGTCATTTCGTATCTAGAAGTGAACAATCCAAAGGTCATATTTTGCCTACGGCGAAAACTTAATGACCTTAATTAAAAAAGTAGAGGGACAACAAAATACCTCACTTCCCTATGTAAATATTGAGCCAGCAGTTTACCAATACCTTACTGTTTTTTAAAACTTAGTGCCTGAGTGTTTTAAATTTTTGACCTTTACTATCTGTAGCCATGGCATTAAGAAAAGTAAAGTGCTGCCGCAATCATTTCGCCTACGGCGAAAATCTTAATGTGCTTGTTTAAAGAATATTGAACGACGACTGAATGTCTCCCCGTCTAATGTAAATGTGGAGTTATCAAACCCAAATATCTTAATGTTTTATAAAACTTAGTGCCTGAGTGTTTTAATCCCAACTACTATCTTCGCAGCACCAAATATGTCTATAGAAAAAACCATACAAAACCGTAGATCCATATTCCCAAAGCAGATGAGTGGCGAAAAAGTGCCACAAGAAGTCATAGACAAAATGTTAGAACTGGCCAACTGGGCACCTACACATCGCAATACAGAGCCGTGGCGGTTTAAGGTGTATAGCGGAGTGGCAATGAATAGGATGCTAGACTTTTGCAAACAATGCTATGTGCAAGATACGCCTGTCGAAAGATACAATAGCACAAAACTAGAGAAGATAGAACAACGAAAAGAGCAGGTGAGTCATATCGTGGCTATCTGTATGGATAGAAATGAAATCCTCCCAGAATTCGAAGAAATAGCAGCTACGGCTATGGCAGTTCAAAATATGTGGCTGTACCTAGCAAGCACAGATAAATATGGCGGCTATTGGAGTACACCAGACTATGCACTAGGAGAAGAGTTTAGTGCTTTTCTGCATTTGCCAGAAGGTGAGCGATGTTTAGGGTTGTTTCATATAGGAACTATCGCCGAAGATGCCGCAAGAGCTGAAGGCAGAAGAGGAGACTGGAGAGAGAAGGTGGAGTTTGAGGGGTAAATAGAATGAGAATCTGCTTGTCGTGGAATAGAATAATCCTCGATCCTGTACTGAGTTTGTCGAAGTATCGAGGGAACAATGAACCGTGTCCATCCGTGGAGGAACACTAGCTTCATTGTTGGTCTTAC
>Ga0335398_10000258_pt1 | contig 91532 bp, 79 predicted proteins | sample BON03_FD_205742 | JGI IMG/M metagenome (GOLD analysis project Ga0335398, IMG submission 205742) | Freshwater microbial communities from Lake Bonney liftoff mats and glacier meltwater in Antarctica - BON-03 (spades assembly) (version 2) | ecosystem: Environmental > Aquatic > Freshwater > Ice >... | reverse complement strand
TTGTGTGGTAACTACAAATTGCACCAAAAGGCGGAAACTACCAAATAGGTGTTCCGCCTTTATCATTTTGTACTATTCTAAGAACCCTGAATTTAGCAGATGGGATTTTACTCGGATGCCACTAATTGATAATCAAAAATAAAATTTTAAATAAAGGGGTAATTTTTTTTGTACTAAGTTATTTTACAGCTAGTTAGTACTACTGTTTTTTTCCAGCACCCAAGTCCAGGTAGGTTTTGGCCGGGGCAGGGAAAATGGTTTTTCGTAGATCCGAACACGGATGGTACCAGGTGGATCACCATCGAAGTGGGCATACAATCGGTTCATTTCATCGATTGTGGCAACCTTCACGCTAACGGTAGCTAATCCTTTATCGATCATTTTTAGTTGAGTTGCCGCACCTCTCGAGATATCAATGATCCGACTGGAGCTTTTGGGCAAACGATCGTTGATTCGTACCCAAACGAAGTCCTTGGTATCTACCCGAGTGACTTTCACCCAGGTACCGTAGGGTAAAAATTTATGCGCGGCGGTTAGACTATCGATGTGAAATACCTCTCCATTTGAAGTTTTCTTCAGGTGAAATTTCTTTCCATAAAAACTTGCAGGACCCTTTTGAATCAGAACTGAGTCCTTCGCTTGCCCAAAAGCAAATGAGCTCACCAATATAAATAAGAGAAAGCAAAGCAGTAGCCGCATACACAAAACTAGAAGTTCAACGCATCCCGCCAACAAGCCTGCCAATTCCTGATAACTGCCTGTTAAAGTTTGTTCCTAATTGCGATAAGCTATAACTTAGATTACTTAAGAAAGCTATTTTCCATAAAAAAATGCGATTCGCCTTATTCCCTTTGATTAACAAAACCGAAGACCAATGTTGTGATCGTGCTAGTCCATATTGACTATCAGGATTAGCAAATCCTTTATTATTTTGCCGATTACTTTCAGAAAAGTAGAAGCACCGAGAGAATAATTAGTGTATAATTGACAATTGGGAATTTAGGCCTGCCTTGCCGCGGCGAGTCTTCCGTCTTCTCGCTCCGGTCTCAATAGAGCGAGAAAAAATAACTACTGTTGCAATTAAGACTAGACATATTTTATTTTAACCGCTTTCTCACAATAAGCTAAACACTTTTGATCCTAAGACTTTTAACTAGCAATCCATGATTAAAATCCTCCACACCGCAGATTGGCATTTGGGAAAGCGACTTCAAGAATATCCTCGAATTGAAGAGCAAAAGCTCGTACTCGCTGAAATCTGTGAGATTGCAGATCGTGAAGATGTAGACTTGGTGTTACTCGCAGGCGATATTTTTGACTCTTTCAATCCCAGTCATGAAGCGGTGGAATTACTCTATAAAACACTTCGGAAACTTTCAAAAAACGGTGCTAGGCCTATAATAGCAATCGCTGGAAATCATGATAGCAGTCAGTTTATCGAAGCGCCGGATCCGCTGGCTCGGGAATTTGGAATATTTTTTTACAGCAGCTTTCAGACAGTGATTCCTACTGGAAAACTAGACTCACAAATCGAAATCACCGCTTCAGAATCAGGATTTATAGCGCTTCGGCTTCCAAAATTTGACTTTCCAATCCGAATTCTATTGGCTCCCTATGCCAATGAAGTTTCCCTTAAAACCTATCTAGGTGTTGAAAATCGGGAGGAGGAATTCCGGAAAATATTGGCAAAAAAATGGGCTAAACTCGCCCAAACTCATTGTGATACATCTGGTGTCAATTTGCTGATTGGACATTTTTATTTCACACAAGAAGGTCAGCCATTGGTAGCAGAACCTGAATCGGAGCGTCCAATCTTGCATGTCGGTGGTACGCAAGCACTTTTCACAAGTAATATCCCTCCACAAATTCAATATTCCGCTTTGGGACATTTGCATCGCTACCATGCCGTGAGCAAAAGTCCTCATCCAGTTGTCTATTCGAGTTCGCCTCTTGCCTATTCCTTTAGCGAAGCAGATCAACAAAAACAGGTGGTGCTGATTGAGGCTGAGCCTGGAAAACCCGTGAGTTATAAGCCTATTCCGCTCCAATCCGGTCGGGCACTGTTTCGGGTGAAATTTGACAATCTCCCTGAAACCCTGAAATGGCTGGAAGAAAACCCCTATTGCTTCGTAGAACTGACCTACGAAACTGAATATGCCATTGATGCTGCGACCCGAAAAGCGATTCAAAAAGCGCACGATGGCATCGTCAATTTAATTCCCCAATTAAAGGGAATTTCAACTACCGAAAACAATCGACTTCAGGTCGAGGACCTCGGTAAAAGTATGACCAGTCTCTTTCAACTTTTCTACAAAAGCGAAAAAGGCCAAGAACCGAATGCCGAGATTTTGGAATTATTTCAGGAAGTAATCAGTAAGGAGAATCAATCATGATACCGATACAATTAGAAATTCAAGGACTTTATTCCTATCGGGAAAAGCAAGTCATCGACTTTGAAAAGCTGACAGCTGCTGGACTCTTTGGAATTTTTGGAGCTGTGGGTTCTGGGAAATCCTCGATTTTGGAAGGCGTACTTCTGGCACTTTATGGAAGCACTGAACGACTTTCTGATCGGGGCGAAAAAAGCAGTATGCTTAATCTCCAAAGTGACGCGCTCTTGATCAACTTTGAATTTCGCTCTGGAAAAAACAACCAATCGCACTATCTCGCACGCTACGCTGCCAAACGAAATAAAAAGGACCCCGAAAAAGTTGATTCGGCCGAGCATGTTTTCTACCTCCGAAAAGCTGGAGAATGGGAACCGCTGGAAGCTCGAGCAGAGGATATCATCGGGATGAAAAAGGAGCACTTCAAGCAGACAGTAATTATTCCTCAGGGAAAATTCCGAGAATTTATTGACCTCACACCAGGACCAAGAGCAGAGATGATGAAAGAGCTTTTTGGTTTGGAGCGATTTGATCTCTCGCAGAAGACAGGGACGTTGCTGAAAGTCGAGAAGGAAAATAGAATACGACTGGAAACTCAACTGGCAGGATTAGAAGAATATTCGAAAATAAAGCTCAAAGAATCTGAAAGCCAACTCGATGAAGTGAGATTGAAAATCTCCCAATCATCTAAAAATCTGGATCAGCAGGAATCAGAACTGAGATCCCAAGAAACTCAAGGTCAAAAACACAGCGAATTGCTAAAATTCGTTGGGAAAAAAGGAGTTTTGGAAAGCCGAAAACCTGAGATCGAACGAAGTAGGATTCTTCATCGGGAATTCATTACTGCCAAAACTTACCTAAAACCGACTTGGGATAATCTGAAAGACTGCAATGCCGAACTCGAAAAAGCAATTATTAGCGCTACGGATTCTATCCGATTCAAAGAAAGATTTGAGCAGGAAGTAGCGGAACTGGAAAAAGAGGAAATCGATCTCAAGCAAAAAAATCAAGATCGACCCAATCGGGAAGCAAAAATCAGAGATCTCAAAAAGGTAGCTGAAATTCAAGTCTTAAATCAAGAGCTATCCGAAGCGAGTAAAAAAGTGGAAACACTTCAGCCTAAAATCGAATCCAAAAAAGTCAAACAAAAATCCATCGAGAAACAAATCAAGGAACTTGAGCAACAATCAGAAAACCTTACCAGTGTAGATGCCAGTCAACTTTCCGAGCTGAAAAGTACAGCTAGGGAATCTGAGCAAACCGAACGACAAAAAGCTTATCTAGAAGAAAATCTAAAACAAATCAAAGTCCAAGAACTAGAAGGCCAAAGGGTTTTAGAAAGCCTGCTTTCCACTCTTCCAAGTCGGGAAAAATCCGCTCAGGCTTGGTTAGAAATAGCGAAAAAAGTGCTTCAATCCTTAGAAAACGATCGGGAGAAATTAATGGTCAAACAGGGATTGACAGCCCATATACACCTTCTACATGCCGGAGAGTCCTGTCCGCTTTGTGGTTCGCTGGAGCATCCCTCACCGCTGGCAGCCGTCGCTGACGAAGAGGAACTTCAGTCGCTAAGGCATCGAATCGCATCTGCTAAAAATCAAATCGAGCAACTTTTAAACTTAATTCAAAAACAACAAGAGATTGAAATCAGAAGAGAATCCCTTCTGAAAACCAAAGCTGAAAAGACGGATGAACTAGTTCAGATTCTCAGTTCACAATCCGAACTAATCGGAAAACTGAAAGCATTTGGGATAGCCGATGTTCCTTCGCTTTTGAGACAAATCGAGACTTTAGATCAGGCTTCGCAAATCAAATCCAAACTCGAGCAGGCACTGAGAAGTTTTCGACAGACTTGGAATACCGATCGGCTAGACCTTGAGACCATTGAAATAACATTCAACCAAGCTTCGCTTTTACTTCATGCCAAACAAACAGCGATCTCCACTAAGAATGAGGAGATAAAAGACCCAACTTTTTGTAGACCATTTTTTCAAAAAGGGCTTAATGTCATCAAAGCAACGATTGAAAATGTAGAAAACCATATTCAAAAGGCCATTGAGCTTTTGGATGGAAAACAGAAGCATCTCCGCAAAAAACGAGCTGAGCAAAGTACTAATCTGGCTGATCTGAAGAATTTTGAGCTTCGGAAAGTGATCCTCAACGAGAAGCTCGAAGAGCTAACAGCAACTTTTTCAAAACTGAAAATTGACTACAATATTCAGGACGAGCAGGCGCTGATCTTGCTTTTTGAGCAATCGATTGATGCAGAGAAAGTGGATCTGCAGATTCGTCAATTTGATCAAAAACTTGCGACAGTCAATAGTAGAATTTTAGAACTACAGTCCGAACCTGGCGTAGCGGATTTTGATGAGGAAAAATTCTTGGCAGTCAAGGAAGAATTTCAACTCCTAAAATTACAGTACGAATCCATGCAGCAGGAAGCCGCATTACTTCAGCAGCGAATCAAAGAATCACAGAGCAAACTGAGTGAAAAAATAACTTTGGAGAAAACACTCGCCACACTGGATATTCGAGAAACTAATCTAAAAGAACTGGATCGACTTTTCAAGGGAAGTGGCTTTGTGAAATATGTGAGCACCATCTACCTTCAGGAGCTTTGTAATACTGCCAATAGCCGATTTGTGAAACTGAGCAAAAATAGCCTCAGCCTGGAAATTGACTCGGACAATACCTTTTGGGTGATCGATTATCTCAACGGAGGAAAGCGGCGACTCCTCAAAACACTATCCGGAGGACAGACATTCCAAGCTTCGCTTTGTCTTGCTTTGGCTTTAGCTGAGAAAGTCAAATCACTCAACCAAGCTGATCAAAGTTTTTTCTTCTTAGATGAAGGTTTTGGTGCTTTGGATCGAAATGCACTCCGAGTGGTATTTGAAACCTTGAAATCGCTCCGTCATGAAAATCGGATTGTGGGAATCATCAGTCATGTGGAAGAATTGCAACAGGAAATCGGGGTATATGCTCAAATCGAACTAGATCCTGAAAAAGGATCTCAGGTAAGTTATTCTTATTAAGATCTGGGACTGCTTGGTTCAAGTCTTCAGACTTGGACCAGTGATCAAAATCTATTTGGTTCAAGACTTCAGTCTTGGACTGCTCCTTTCGGTTCAAGCCAGACTTGTATCTCCCCAAATCCTCTCCCACTTCATGGGGCTGGGGTGGGTGGAAATTTAATTAAGAATTGCCATTGAGTAAATTTACTCAGTACGTTGAGTAAATTCTGTAAAACGATTCTAATAATTGATTTGCAATAAGTTACAAAATTATTTTTAATCAAAAAACATCTAAAAAGCTGTTTCTTAATCGTATCACCTCAATACATCGAGTTGCAAAACCTCACTTGATTTGAGTTCAGACTTGAACCTGTTTCGCTACCAATTATACTCTCCTTCAGGGGAACTGAGTCGAGTATTTGATTAACTTTTCCACTGAGTAATTTTACTCATCGCGTTGAGTAAATTATTTAAACTTGATTATATCAATTGATTTACAGTAAGTTACAAGATTATTATTAAGCAGAAAAAGACAGCTTTTTAGCTGTCCTTTAGTCATATAAACTCAACACATCGAGCTGCAAGAACTCCTCCAAAGGAATGCCGTCAGTTTCAATCACCAAGGATCTCTCATGTCGATACTGCTTGGCAAAGCCATTCAGGCTTGCAGGTCCACCAACTTTGGAGGTCTTGACTTCAAGAACAATGATTCGTTTTTTGTACTCAACCACCAAATCCACTTCTGCGTTACCAACTCTTCAGTTGTAAATGGTTAACTTTTTTCTTTGAAAGTCTGATTTACCAAGTAAGCACCCACTGCTGACTCCACCCATCGACCCCTAGCTCAATGAGCTGACGCTAAAGTTTCGGGAGTTTCACTCGAGATTCCTGACATGATTACAGTATTGTGCACCTTAGGGCTGAAAGAACCTAACTAAATTACTTGAATATCAATACTTTCTGTGGTACCCCGATCCCATTCTGCTTTAACTTGCTCACTCCAATTATCGATTTTTTGTATCTAACCAATACTCATAAGATGAGCAATCTCCGGATTTTGATTTTGGATGGGTCTTGCATTTTCCCATTACTTTGCAATTCATATTCGGTCTCTAGCGGGAACAGCATCCGCAGCTACGAAGGTGTTTGAAACATTCGTATCCTTGATCACTTGACACACTAGCATAGTCTTTCCTACGTGTCGCGGCCCATAGATCACCTGAATTAATCTTCGAGACTCCTCTGGGAGACGTTTTTGAATGATTGCCTTTTCTGCACGCTGATAGCTCATAATATTTTACTCATTCTATTGAGTAAGTCCCTAAAACCATAATCATTTAATTCATTATCATCTAGTTACAAAACTATTTTTAAGGAAATTCTCATTAAAATCTTAGAATTAAATCGCAATTCCTGTAAAACAAAAAACCCTGACGATAGCCAGGGTTTTTTCTTAATTAAGAAAACCTTATGTTAATATATTACTATTGACCCAATCAGTTTCTTCCTTGCGAATCGTATGATCTGAGTCTTCAAAAATCAGCGTCTTTACATTCGCCTTCATTTGAACCAGTAGTTCCGCAGAAAGTTTAATTCTTTCCAAGGGGACATGAAAATCCTGCTTACTGCTCCCAATAAATACCGGTGTCTGTCCAAACGAACCCGAGTACTTCTCAGACTGAATCTTCTGACCTATCAGTCCACCAGTGAAGGCAATTACTCCACCGTATTTTTTTGCGAAGCGTGCTGAAAACTCAAGTGACAGGCAAGCCCCCTGAGAGAAGCCAATCAAGTAAATCTGTTCTGAAGTGAAGCCTGTATTATACAAGTCATCCGTGATGTCCCTGAGCTGCTGGATGGCCAGAGAATAAGCAGGCTCATTGCTTTCTTCTGGGGCCATGAAGCTGTAAGGATACCAAGAATTACCCGCTGCCTCTGGTGCGAGAAGAGCAAAATCATCTAAGTTGAGATGATCCCTCAGTGTAAGAATCCCAGAGGCACTAGCCCCTCGTCCGTGAATCAGGATCGCTACTTTTGAAGCCTGATCCAGTGGTAAACCCGCTGATATAATCTCAGTCATAATTAGCTGCATTTAAGGTGACCGGTGCGAGTGCCGCTTCAATTTTATCTCTGCTTGGCTCAGCCCAGTCCGGTAATTTCAGCAACTCTCCCAGATGGGCCTGTTCTTCATCAATTGCAAAACCTGGCTCATCCGTTGCGATTTCAAACAAGACTCCGCCAGGCTCTCTGAAGTAAATCGACATGAAATAATTCCGGTCTTTCACTTCTGTAACTTGATAACCATTTGTAAGTAGAATTTCTTGTATCTCCAATTGGCTTGAAGTATTTGCTGTACGGAATGCAATGTGGTGAACTGTACCCGCGCTTTGTTGCCCACGATTTCCATTGGGATTGACGAGGATATCCACGATATCCCCAGCTTTGCCAGCAGTCCCATATCGGAATCGTCCATTCTCTTCCCCAATAAACCGGTAATTCATGTGCTTGGTTAGGAGCTCTGCAGTTCCTTCTTTGCCTCTAAGGTTAAGTGTGGCTCCGTAAAATCCACGGATCGAATGTCCCAAAGGAATTTGACCATAAGTCCATCCTTTCCGATCATCTGAGTTATTGGCTATCAATTCGATCCCCATTCCATCGTGATCTTCAAATCGGATGAGTTTATCCCCAAACCGAGTCAAGGTATCCGATACATTAAAATCAAACTTCTTAAGTCGAGCAATCCAATAATCCAATGATTCGGTGGGAATAGAAAATGCAGTATAGACTAGCTCACCTGTTCCTTTGGTACCTCTTCCAGCCCCAGTAAAGGGGAAGGTCGTAAATACAGTTCCCGGGCTGCCAAACTCGTCTCCAAAGTATAAGTGATATACCTCAGGTGAATCGAAGTTTATCGTTTTCTTCACCAGTCTTAATCCTAAAATTCCAGTGTAAAAGTCAATATTTGCCTGCGGATTACCTGCGATTGCAGTGATGTGGTGAATTCCTGTGATTAATGGTTGCATTGGTTTTCATTTCTTTTAATGTGAGAAATAACTATAAAATGGCAGCTTTTAGATTAAGCATTTGCTTCTGCGGTTTTTTCTGAGTGCTGCTTTACTACGTGTACATTTAAGTGTAATCGTACCTGGTCACTTAAACTATACTTCCTGCCTCGGTGATCGCTGACCAGGTTAATCCAAACTCTTTACGATTGACTTTTTCGTCAATTTCAAATCCAGCCTTATTCTGTCCGTAAAGATCATCTGCCAGACCGCTGTAGTCTAGGTCTAATTCTACTACTTTGGTGGTCGCTTTGATGGTCAAGTTTCCAACCAACTTGTAATAACCACCTATATTTTTAATTGATTCTACAAATGTCACATTTGGGTAGCGCACAGCATCAAAGAAAATTCCTGATTTCAAGTGGTTGTCTCTGCCAGTCTGATTGGTATCCATGCTATCAATCACAGCCGAAAAATTTACTTTGGCTCCGCCAAAATTAGCTGATATACTTTCCATGCTACCTTGAAATTTTCTGAAAAAACCAGTTACAGATGAAATTATGAAGTACTTCACTTTGAAAGAAACTTCAGCGTGTGTTGGGTCAATAATCCATTTAGTAGCAGTCATGATTTGTTTTAGTTGATTTACAATTAGGGATGTTTTCATATTGTCTGTATAGACATGAATTTGATTAAAAATTTATCCTCTCATTTTATCCAAGAGGTTATTAAGCTGATTTACTTCCTCTAGTCCTAATTTTACAATCTTTTCGTTTGCCTGTTCCACTTCCAGTCGTACCTGATTCAGCAGATTTAATCCTGCTTCAGTAATGAGTATATCTACTTGTCTCCTATCATTTGGACATTCTTCGCGCTTTAAAAATCCTTTTAATTTCAGCTTCTCCACCAGACGGCTAGCATTTGACATTTTATTCAGCATTCGATCCTGAATAGAGGATACTGTTGTAGGCACTCCGCTTTGGCCTTTCAAAATCCGTAATACATTATATTGCTCTGGTGATATTCCATGAGGCTTAAACAAGGCGAGTTGAGAATTGACTAGATAGCTATTGGTATAAAGAAGATTCACCACCAATTTATTATAAGAATTCTTGAATGATTTCTGCTGAATGGCTTCTTCTATTGTCCCCATGTTATTTGTATCTGTATTTAATGTATATACATTTAAATATACGTTAAAGTTTCACTTCTTTAAAATTTCCCAGAAAATAATTTCTGATACGCTTTCTTTATTCGGAGTATCTATAATCTAAATTCCTTTCATGAATCAATTTAAATCATAGAAAAAAGTCTGTTGTTTTACCTAGATACCAGTCCTACTATCCATGAAAAATGAATCAGATTGCCAGATTAAATTTGATTCAGCATTTTGACCCAAATTAAAATTAACTAAAACGGGAAGCTTAAAGCCTATTTTCCAGCCAATCTTCCAAAAGTCGATTGACCTCAGAAGGTTTCTCAATGCAACTACTATGTCCAGCTCCTGCTACCATATGGAGCTTAGGACCTTTGATTCTCATTTGAATGAATTTAGCTCAGGTTTGGTTGCTACGTCTTCATCTCCCACAATAATCAGCGTAGGGCTACTGATCTTTGAAAGTTCATCCTCGACTCCTTTCCGATCAATCACACCTTGAACTGCAGCAGTCATCCCTTTTCCATTTTTTTGAAGTTGGGATTTCCAATAGTCAGCTTCTTCTTTATTTGCAGGATTAGCTAGCCAGCTTTGGGCAAACATGATTGGCATGACTTGATTGGCTACGATCGGCAGAACTCCAAGCCATCTCACCAGAGCATTAAGCGTTTTGTATTTTGGATGATTCTCCACTGGCTCAGCATTAGCAGAAGTCTCCAATAGAATTAGCGTCTTGATCAATTCGTGGTGTCTAGCTCCTAAGCGCATTCCAATGAAACCACCCATACGTAGCGCTGTAAAATGTACAGGACCATCACAAAGTATGCTGATTAAAGCAGCTGCATCATCAGCCAAGGTATCCATGTCAAATGGCGTACGATATTCGCTTTGACCTTGCCCCCGGTGATCGTAAGCAATAATCCGGTACTTACTTTTGAAGTATTCGACTTGCGCCCGAAACATATTATGACTCCAGAGCAATCCATGTGAGAAGACTAAGGTTTCTTCTCCACTTCCAGTTTCTTGATAATAGAGTTTTACTCCGTTTGCTTCTACAATCAACATATTTTAAAGAATTTATAGGTTGAATTAGTTTTGGTTATTCCCAATCTAACCCTGGCTGTTTAAGCTTGCTATCCCCCCCTGCTGCTTTTGCTTTGTCAACGATTGCTTTCACGTCTTCCAAAAGTTTTTTGGCATCGTAGACAATCCCATCTTTGACGGTATATTTTACACCTCCAACTCGGATCGGCTGATTATTATCATCCAGTCGTATCGCACCAGTACCGTACAATACTTTAAGATTCTGGAGTGGATTCTCTTCCAAGATCACGAAGTCAGCCAATTTCCCAACTTCTACAGATCCAATTAATTTCTCCATTCCAAGGGATTCTGCGCCGTAATAGGTTGCAGCCCGGATTACCTCGAGGGGATGGAAACCAGCTTCTCTCAATAATTCCAATTCTCTGATGTATGCAAATCCGTAGAGCTGATAAATAAATCCAGAGTCAGAGCCTGCAGTCACTCTGCCTCCACGGTTCTTATATTCATTGACAAAGGTCATCCAAAGACGGTAATTCTCTTTCCATTGAATCTCCTCTTCCGTAGTCCAATCAAACCAATACGAGCCATGAGACTGACGACTGGGCTGATAAAACTTCCATAACGAAGGAAGCGTGTAGACTTGATGCCACTCCGCGGTGCGTGCTCGCATCAAATCACGGTTTGCTTCATAGATATTGAAAGTGGGGTCCAACGTGAAATCGAGTTCCAGTAACTCATTCATGACTTTATTCCAATGCTCAGAGAAAGGAGCGGCTGCTTGTCTCCAGAGTTTTCCAGCTTCGCCAAATCGATGTTGCTCATTTTGATAATTATAGTCTAATCGAAAGTCCTGAACTGTACGATCTTCAAAAAGTGCCTCTGGAAGACCATACCAATGCTCCATTGCAGTCAAGCCTGCTCGTGCAGAATTCAGCACATTCCATCTTGCTACATCCATCTGCTGATGATGCATCAAAGAACGAAGACCTATTTTTTTATTTTCAGAAATAGCTGCCTCCATGACTTCTGGATTTGCTCCGAAGAATTTAATTCCATCAGCACCTTTTGCCTTGTTTTCATTTACCCAGGCTTTTGCTTGCTGAGCAGTCGTGATTGGATTGTCTGCTCCTTGTCCGAAAGCGGTATAGGCAAATAATCTTGGAGCAGTGATTTCATTTGCTATGGATTTTTTTTTCTGATCAAGCACCCAAGCTAAGCCATTACCAGCAGAAGGGTCTTTTACCGAAGTAATGCCATGGCCCATCCAAAGCTTGTAAACATATTCTGCCGGAGTACCCTGTCCAGTTCCTCCGATGTGCCCGTGTGAATCAATAAATCCAGGAAGCAAATAATGTCCTTCTAATTCATATACTTTATCACCTGGACCTACTTTGGGACGTTTGTCTTCAGAGATCGGAAGTCCGGGATATCCTACCAATTTAATCTGAGTAATTATATTTTTCTCTACTACAATATCAACCGGACCAATTGGCGGTGCTCCAGTCCCATCGATTAAAATCACTCCGCGGAGAATCAATCTTCCATATTGCCCATCGCCTTCAGCGCGGTCGGGTGCAGGTAGAATTTGGGAAAACGCTGGAAGGAAAGTCCAAAAAGCAAGTAAAATGACTAGTGTAAAATTCTTTTTCATAGAAATTGGTGGTGAAATCAGTACGATAATATAAGCGAAAATCTTTCAATAAAAAACCTAATTTTGATAATGGAAAGCATGAAAAAGCCTTTCAGAGAATCTAAAAGGCTTATTGAAATAAGAATGGTGGTTTAACAATTATTTAAACTGGTCCATCATCTCCTCGGAGATACCGGTAAATGAATAGCCCCCGTCATGGAAAAGGTTCTGCATCGTTACCATTCTGGTGAAATCTGAGAACATCGCCACGATGTAATCTGCACATGACTCTGCAGAAGCATTTCCCAGTGGGGATAGAGACTCGGCAAAATTATAGAAGGAATCAAATCCTCCGATTCCTGTGCCGGCAGTAGTTTTGGTTGGTGACTGAGAAATGGTATTCACTCTTACCTTTTTCAACTTACCAAATCGGTAGCCGTAACCTCTTGCGATGCTTTCTAGCAAAGCTTTGGCATCAGCCATATCGGTATAGAATGGAAAGATTCGCTGCGCGGCAATGTAAGATAGACCAACAATAGAAGCCCACTCATTCATCACGTCCTTCTTTTCCGCAACCTGCATCATTTTGTGAAATGAAATCGCAGAAACATCATAGGACTTCATCGCCCAATCGTAATTCAAATCTCCGTATGAACGACCTTTCCGGATATTCGGAGACATTCCTATGGAGTGTAATAAGAAGTCGAAGTTGCCCCCCAAATATTCTTTGGCCTCAGCATATAGCTTTTCAATATCCTCCAAGCTTGTAGCATCAGCTGGGATCACAATGGTATTACATTCTTGAGCAAGCTCGTTGATTGCTCCCATTCGCATGGCGATAGGTGCATTCGTCAACACAAATTTTGCTCCTTGTTCTTTCGCTTTTAAAGCTGTTTTCCATGCGATTGAATTTTCATCCAACGCTCCGGTAATGATTCCTACTTTTCCTTTAAGCAAGTTATCTGACATATTGTACTAGTGTTAATTTCAAAATTTGTTAAAAATAGGCAAATATATTATTCAAGATTTTTCAAACTCTAATCAGAGCTACTTACGAACTAATTCTCGAGCACTCTCAAGCGCTGAAGCTGATGGAGAAACTCCTGAGATCATTTTTGCCAACTCCTGAATTCGTTCTTCTAAGCTGAGCAGTTTGATTTTACTAATGGTTTTTTCGGAAGTATTATCTTTGTACACAAAGTAATGCACATCACCCCTTCCAGCCACTTGGGGTAAATGTGTAATGCAAATGACTTGGTGTTTTTTTGAAATATCTTGCATCATACCAACCATCTTCAAAGCTACCTCACCAGAAATACCAGTATCGATCTCATCAAAGATCAAAGTAGGCAACTCCATTTTGTCTGCCATCAAATACTTAATGGCAAAGAGCAATCTGGAAAATTCACCTCCTGAAGCAACTTTCTTCAAAGCTTGAGGAGCCGTACCCTTGTTGGCAGAAAACAAAATTTCCAGTTCATCCAATCCCAATATTCCAGCTACAACCTCGTGATGCTCAATTTCGATTTTCGCATTTTCCATACCCAAACCAGCCAAGAGTTGGCTTAATTCTCTGGCAAAGGCGTCGGTAGAATTCAACCTTTTTTTACGTAGCGCGAGACCTGTAGATTGGAGGAGTTTTGCAGCTTCTGTTAATTCCAAATCAGCCTTTTCTAAAATTTCATCTAAATTCTGAACCTCAAAGACCTTATCTGCCAATTCTCGCTCTAGCGACATCAATTCTTCTATTGAACTCAAGCCATGCTTTTTCTGCAAAAGATAAATTTTACTAAGCCGATCTCTGGTTTGATCTAATTTTTCAAAATCAACTTCAACTTTGTTTTCCTCATCACTAAGATTCTCCTCAATGTCCCGAAGCTCGAGCATCAGTGATTGAAAACGCGCTCTTAAAGGATCAAAAACATACGCCAGCTTAGATAGCTGCTGCATTCCCTGATTGATCTGGTCAATAGCATTCATAACGCCGAGTTGATCATCTTGGAGTAACTGAAGTATTTCGTTGATTCGAAGTTTAATTTCTTCTGCATTTTCCAGAATCTGCTGAGATGATTCAAGCTCAGATTGTTCCCCAACTCGAAGAACCAGCACATGCAATTCTTCCAATTGAAATGCATTGAAATCCGCTTCCTTTTTCAATTCGGTAGCACGATTAGCAAGTTCAGTTCTCTTTTTTTGAATCGATTTGAAAGTTTTAAAAGCAATCCGATAAGCTTCCAGTTCATTTTTACTTTGGGAATAGGCATCAATTAACCCCAATTGGAAAGCTCCTGATGCAAGCTGAAGTGTGTCGTGCTGAGAATGGACATCTACTAGTCTTTCACCAAGGGTTTTCAGCGTATCCAACAGAACTGGAGTATCATTTATAAAAGTTCGGGATTTGCCGTTTGGGCTGATCTCTCTGCGAATGATACAAGTCGAATCAAAATCCAGATCTTGTAGCTCAAAAAATTCCTGTAGCTTATAACTTCCGATTTCAAATACCGCCTCAACTACACATTTTCTATCCTCAAGAAGTAAGACTTTAGTATCAGCACGATTTCCCAAGAGCATTCCCATTGCTCCAAGCATGATTGATTTTCCTGCACCGGTCTCACCCGTAATCATGCTCAACCCTGAAGCGGGCTGCATCAATAGCTGATCAATAAGGGCGTAATTAGAAATGCTAAGAGATTTGAGCATAGGAGACTTTACTAGAGGGTGAAATTAAAAAATCAAGCTCAACTTTTCAGTAAATCATTGTACTTTTTCGCATTATTCGGATCTACTTCAAGTAGAAATTCAACTGCATCCACCCGAATCTCCAAAGGTGCACTTTTAAGAATTTGTACAATTTCATCACTTTTAGCGTCCATGAACGAAATTGCAAAGATCCCATTTGGTTGAGTCTTATTAGATTCAGAAACAATTTTTAATGCTTCCAAGATATTTTCGTATGCTTTTTGGGGTTCTGCCTGAATAACGTCTAATCCTTTTCTGTGATACAAATAATACGAATCACGTATCGGAGAAAAAACAGAGGATATATAAATATCATTAATTAACCAATATCTATTTCTTCGATCTGAAGTACTTTGTCCCCAACCTTGTCTGCCTGATTGTTGGGCATTATTGACTATGTCATTGGCGATTTCAAAAAATCGATCACCCCCTCTACTTTCGTATGAATCATAATCAATTCCCATTGCGATGTAAGCATAAAATGCCAGAAGAGAGCTGATATTATTCAGAAATGTAAATCGATTGAATTCAATGGGCTGTGATTCTATGTATTCAAAGTTCCAATTTCGATCTGCAAAATTGAAAACCAGACTTTCATAATTTGTGCCATACACCGGCCGGACAATTTGTATCTGGACAGTTGCATTATAGCTTCCCACCTGGGGGACATCATTGATTGTGATCAGTAAATTACCTTTGATTCGCTCCTCAGGCCTAAACTCATCCGTAGTCCAAGATCTTCCGTTAAGAAATTGCTCAAAATTTGTCTTCATCTGATTGAAAACATCTGTGTTTTGAATTCTTGCACGATCACTATTGATAATTACTTTGAAGTTTAATTCTTGCGAAATCGCTTTTAACGATAAGAAGAATATGATTACTAGTAGAGTTTTGCTTTTCATGAACTTTGAAGTAAAGGAGAGATCAACCTCAAACCCAAACTGGGATAGTGTGAATTTGATCCAATATTAGGGCTGCTATGCTTGTTTTGCTAGCCAGTTCCATATGGACCGATCTACCTTCTGCACCAAATAACTCGACTTGGTTTGTATCCACTTTGAAACCAGCGCCTTCTACCTTAGTAGAGTTCAAAACTATCAGATCGAAATTTTTCTTTTTCAGTTTAGCTTTTGCATTTACCACTTCGTTCTCAGTTTCTAATGCAAATCCAACATGAATCTGATTTACACGTTTCATTTTTCCCAATTCCATAGCGATATCTACGTTCTTTCTCATGCTGATGGATATTGACTCATTGTTGTTCTTTTTGATTTTCTCAGGCGCAATTTGAGCTGGTGCATAATCAGCCACCGCCGCTGTGAAAACGCAAATGTCTACTGTTGGATGGATCTCAGCGGCTACTTCATACATTTCGTCAGCACTGGTTACCGAATTCCAATGAAATTTTTCTTTAGATACCTTTAATGCGATAGGGCCCGACACTACGAAAACTTTTGCTCCTCTTTTTACAAATGCTTCTGCTAATGCCAGCCCCATTTTCCCGCTAGAATGATTGCTGATGTATCGAACTGGATCTAAGGCTTCTTGAGTAGGTCCCATTGTAATTAAGACTTTTTTCCCCTTGTAGTCATCATCGACTTTAAAAAAACTTTTAACATGACCAATAATATGTTCGGGCTCCATCATTCGTCCTTGGCCTGAAAGACCACTTGCCAATTCTCCTGATTCGGCATGCAAAACCTCGTTACCAAAAGCTTCCAGGCGATTGAGATTGTATTGAACTGCCGGATGCTGATACATATCCAAGTCCATGGCTGGAGCGACCATTACCGGACATTTGGCTGACAAATAAACTGCCCCCAGTAGATTGTCACACATTCCCAAAGCAAATTTAGCCAGCGTATTTGCACTTAAAGGTGCGATTAAAAATAAGTCAGCCCACAGTCCTAGTTCCACATGATTGTTCCATTCTCCGGTTTCGTCTTTTTTAAATTGACTTAAAACCGGTTTTTTTGAAAGTGTGGCTAGAGTAAGTGGAGTGATAAAATCAAAAGCAGAAGCGCTCATAATGATTTGCACTTCTGCTCCTGATTTAATTAATAGACGAGTAAGATGAGCTGTCTTGTAGGCAGCGATGCTTCCCGTCACACCTAATAGAATTTTCTTGCCCGCAAGGTTCATCAGCTTATTCGCTAGTAGGATCCTCTGGTAATCTATGATAAATCTTACCCTCGGAGAACTCCTCCATCGCTAGAGTGCTAGGTTTTGGCATACGTTCGTAAAACTTGGAAATCTCTATCTGCTCTTTATTTTCGAATACTTCTTCCAGATTATCAACTGTTGAAGCAAATTCGGAAAGCTTGGCATTCAATTCCTCTTTTAGGGTATTTGAGATTTGCTTTGCGCGCTGGCCAACTATATGAAGCGACTCATATATATTTCCAGTTTTATTTGCGATTTTATCTAAATCTCGCGTAATGATTGATGGATTAGTTGCCATATTTTATTATATAAAATTTAATTATTTTCCTTTTTTTCTGCTTCTAACTTAGCAAGCTGCTCAGCTGCCTGCTGAGCGTACTTGTTTTTCAGTTCAATGTGCTGCGTTAACTCTTCGCGAGCTTCTCCTTCGAATTTTTTAACCTCACCCACAAATTGACTACTTGGGTATCTTCTATAAAATGTAGCTGAAAAAGATAAAGCTTCATTTAATCGCGCTTCTTTCTTTAAATAAGCGCTGTTTTTGGCATAACCAGTACTAACTTCAACTAATTTATATGCCAACTCTTCATTGTGATCACTTTCTGGATAATCCTTAGCAAAGTTTTGGAAGTTTATGATACATGCCCGATAAAAATCCCCGGGGTACAATCCATCTTTCAATCGGTAGTACATATTTGATTCCTGAAAAGATTTTTCCTCAAATCTACCTTGAAGGTCAACTAGCATTTCCATCGCTCGCTCATAGCTTGCGGAGCCGGGAAACTGGGTAACAAATGTTTGAATTGCTGAAACTGCCTCTTGAGAGCTTTGCTGATCTAAATTATAATCAGGAGAATCAAGATAGAGCGAATAAGCATTCATAAAAAGTGCTTCTTCTGCCAGTGGGCTTCTGTTATAAGTTCTATTAAAGTTACTGAAATAGCCAGCTGCCTCAATATATCTCCTGGTCTTAAAATGACAATTCGCATAATTGTAGTCAGCCAATTCAGCTTTTTCACTTCCTCTGATTACTGGAAGGACTTTATCGTATAAAATTATGGCTTTATTGTAGTCTCCAGCTTGATAGTAGTCATTTGCACCTTTATAAAGTTCCTCCCAATTGGTGCTTTTCTCCAATTTATTGAATGGACCACAAGCGGTTATTCCTAGAATAAATATGATATAAAGAATAAATTGTATACGCATTTTCATTTTTTAGACTCGAAAGGTACAGTAAATTAATTGGATTCAAATGGATAACAGGGTTGATAGATTGATTACTTCTTAACCTGTAGCTTCTTTGTGACAATATTTTTATTATCCAAGAAAAGAGTGTAGAAGTAAAAACCAGGATTATATTCTGATATGTTTATCAACAAAGTACTTCGTCCAGGATCAAGTTCATACTCAGCTATTGGATTCCCGATGAAACTGTTAATAGTGATTTTCGCTTTTACTTTGGGATTTTTGTATTCGTAATCCAATTGAGCTATCCGGTTACCGGGATTGGGATAAATATCACTCAAGATCATGTCTTTGTAATCAAACTCATTCACTTTTGTTTTCGAATTCTTGACTTCGTACACGGCCTTAACGACGAAAACATCTTTAAAATTTGATTCATTCATAAAAATTAAATCAAAAGCACCTCTGGTTTCTGCGATACCCATGTCGAAATCTAGGTACATGTCCGTGACTATCTCGCCAGGATTTAAAGTTAATTTTACTTTAGAAAGATCTTTTCTAGGATTGAAACATTGATCCCCAATGCAAATTTTAATGTTTTGAGAAGTACCAATATTTCCTTTTAGATTTTTTAAAAAAAAGGTTTTAAACTGGTCAGAATCATTTTGAAGTATGATTGTTTTTGTCTGCGTTGATCCTAAATCCCCATTGAACTCAAGGTTTTCACTTAGCACACGAACTTGCTGCCCGCTCACGAGTACGGGCAGAGTTAGCCAGATGTAGGTAAAAAATATAAACAATCTGTTCATGTAGCGTTTTGATCTATATAGGTTTCAGGTTTAATGCTATACTCGTTCTACGTATAAATTTAAGTTGAAGGTTCTACCAAAATAGATAATTGTGGTTAAAATCTGTTAACCCTCCTAAAATAATTTTCAACAGTAATCGTTAGCCTACTTTTTTGAGTGGCAAACGTGGTTTTAAAATCCGTCCTTTATCAATGGGAGATCGTTCATCAAGTGATTTTTGAATTTCCTGATCAGTTGGCGGTCTCAATTTCTCATCCGGCTGGTTAAATAAATTTTTTGCATTAATGTCAATCTCATCAACTGTCCTCCAGAGATTTATATCCTCCATTGTTGGTTTTTCCTCAAGCCGCCACTCAAACCCTTCAAGTCTCGCAGATTCTTCATTCACAAGTTGGAAGGGCGTAAATTTACCATCAGGCTTAATGCCATAAGTCACTCTGGTAATCACGCCATCTTGAAATTTTAATTTTATGGTCGAGCTCAACGTTTTATTTATTCCTTGAGTCAGTGTATCACCCTGGAGTGCAAAATAAAGTGACTCTCCATTCCCATCGATATCTAACCTATTTATCTGTCCATCTTTGAAATAACCATTCATGATTCGGCCTTTCATTTGATTGTAATTAACCAAGGTGTCCTTAGTAATCAGAAACCCTTTATCTTTTAAGTAGACACGGTTCAATTCTTCATTGGCAATATAAAAAACCATCGAATCTGCTGAAATCTGACTTTTACTGTTCCACATCACAGGGTTTTGAAACATCCGAATGGAAGAATCAGAGTAATTGTACACCAAGGAATCAGCTACGCCAGAAATATCTTTATTTAATATTTTAATTGTCCTGAAAGCAAGTAAAAATCTGCTTGAATCCAGCTCACTATCTTGGGAGATCAAGGAATCTGAAGTCATGTAAAGCGTATCTTTTTCAAAGTAGCGCCTAACTAGTGCGTTCCCGTAAACTAAGCTGTATTTTCGATCCTCCCAGTACTCTCCCACGTCGCCAAAAATCTCAACCTGTCTTTCCTTGTTGAATACACTTACCTGACCCTCGCCTTTATAATATGCAGTTAGCTCATCGTAGAAAAGTTGCTTACCCCCTATTCGACTGGTCTCAGTCTCGACAATCCCTTCAAAAAATTGAAATTGTTTAGTTTGTGTGTTGTAAAAACTTCCTTTCTGGGCATCAAGCTTATTCCCGTCTTTAGAAACAAGATTTGTCAAACCCTTGGTTTCAACAGTTTTTGGAACTGTCAGATACACCAAATATTCTGTTTTCATAGTATGGTCAGGATTGACCAAAACCACCTCTTCCTGAAAAGTTATACGTTCCAAATTAACTTCGTACCTCCCTCGCTCACTTGTCAGTACATTAACCGAGTCGATAACTTTTCCGGAATTGAAGTAATACGCTATATTTGCGAATCGATCATAATCAAGGTATTCGGTATAAAGTATAGTGGATTGATTCGAAAAAACGACGTTGTTTCTAAGTTTTGCCATCTTTGTATTTCCATCATATTCGGCATAAGTACTACGAGTCTTCACTGGATCTTCTGTATCCTCAATTCGTACATTTCCAAACAACCTTGCTCGATTTTCATCCCTAAAAAAATGAGCCGAATCACAATAAATCAGCGAATTTTGGTTTTTCATTCGGACGGAACCGATGAGTCTTTCGAATCCATTTGCTCCTTGAAGGACTTCCGCTTGCATAATCTCTAAGGTGTTTGAACTCTGCGCATATCCTAATCGAGCGATAAAAGTCAGGCCGATAAAAAAACAAAGAGTAAACAGAGGCTTTCGAATCATATCAAATTGGATGTGGGCAAAATTAATAGAAATTGATATTTTTGATCCATGTTAGACACTTTTATAAAGCATATAAGGGTTAAAACTTTGTTAAATCCTTCCAAAACCTACTTACTCGCCTGCAGCGGTGGGTTAGACAGCATGTGTCTTGGTGAACTTCTTTCGCAGGCCGCCATTCCATTCGAAGTTGCACATGTCAATTTTCAATTACGCGGGTCAGAAAGTTCTGGTGATGAATACTTTGTCCGAGAATGGGCGCATAGCAGGCATTTAATATTTCATGTTAAGCGTGCAAATACCATGGTCTTTGCGAAGGATGCTGGAATTTCCACACAAATGGCAGCTCGGGAAATTCGTTATACTTGGTTTGAGAAGGTCTGTAAGGAAAGAAAACTGGATGGAATACTGCTAGCTCACCACAAGGATGACCAAATAGAAACAGTCTTTCTCAATCTACTCAGGGGTACAGGTATCGAAGGGCTATATGGTATGGCAGATCGAAGAGGGAATTTAATTCGGCCTTTGCTGCCTTTTTCCAGAAAAAACCTTGAAGAATTTGCTTCAATACATCAATTGGCATGGCGAGAAGATAGTAGTAATGTCAAATTAGATTATAAGCGAAATAAACTTCGCCATTCCCTTCTTCCAGAAATCTTTGATTTTGCACCGGATGCCAAAATCAATCTCCAAACCAGCCTAACCAGATTAACCGATACGGGAAAGGCATTCACTAGTCTAGTGGAACAGTGGTTAAAGATAAATATTGTGGAACAAAATGGTATCCAATCCATTACTATTAAAGCTTTGATTGCTATGCAGGGTACTGCGAGTATCATTTATTTTTGGCTTAGATCCTATGGCTTTAATTCTGACCAAGCTCAGGCAATTCATAATTCATTAGAACAGGGAGTCGTAGGAAAACTTTTTGGCTCTGCCGCATATATCGTTAACGTGGATCGGGATTTCATTTATCTCGCCCCGATTTCAGAAAAATTCAAGTCTATCGAACTTTCTGATCAAGCTATTAAATTTACGATAGCTGAAGGAAACTATGAGCTTTTGAAGTTAATCTCCCCCGTAAACCTCGATCAGAAAAAGGCCAACGCAATGTTAGACCTTGAGCGACTCACATTCCCACTTACCGTTCGGACTTGGGAGCAGGGAGATCGATTTATTCCGTTAGGGATGAAAAGTCAAAAGAAAATCTCTGACTTTTTGATAGATTTGAAGATTCCTCTCTTGAGAAAACAAGAAATAAAAGTACTTATCTCTGACCAAGAAATAGCTTGGGTAATCGGTCACAGGATTGCTGATTGGGCAAAAACCACAGCGGCTACTCGAAAAGTTCTGTACCTCAAAAAAACTGATTTATGTTAAATCCATTTTCTAAAACCTACACAGAAGAAGATCAACAAATGTTTGATTTTTTGGGGTTGGTCAAGTTTTTTGAGCGTCTTAGAAATAAGGAAATGTCAAGATTTCTTCCAGGGATACACCACAGAAAGTACTTGCGTGATGAAGTGGTTTTTTTTAGTAAGGATCCAAGTCAGGCCCTTTATTTAGTTAAAAAGGGTGAAGTCTGCCTAACCATCGATATTAAGGATAGTTTTGAGACGATTATGGAAATTAAGAAAGGTGAAGCTTTTGGAGAAAATTCGCTTTTGGTAAACACAAAAAGAACCTACACCGCGATTATAAGATCCGAGGAGGCAGAACTGATTGTAATACCTCATTTCGCCATCATGGAAATTTTTGACAGTAATCCAAAAATAAAAGCCAAAATGATGACCTCTTTGTCAGAGTATTACAATGAGAATAATCAACGACTATTCAGATCCTATAGGGAGTCTTTTGGGTTTTTCAGTTTGCGCCAAATGTTTGAATAAACTATTCAAACATTTCTCATTTTTTTGGTGGAGGAAAGCAAGCTTTATCAAAGTATTGTGACCCGATCTTCGATTACCGGGCTTTGTTTAATAACTTGGCTAAGTTTTTTAGCATAAACTATATAATTAAAAATACCAATATGAGCAAAGTAACCGTAGTAGGAGCTGGAAATGTGGGTGCAACTTGTGCCGATGTTTTGGCTTATCGCGAAATAGCTGAAGAAATTGTCCTGATTGACATCAAAGAAGGTTTCGCAGAAGGTAAAGCATTGGACATCTTCCAAAAAGCGCCAATCGATCAATACGATAGCCGAACTGTCGGATATACAAATGATTACAGCAAAACAGCGAATTCGGATGTAGTGGTGATCACTTCAGGTCTTCCCAGAAAACCAGGAATGACTCGAGACGACCTGATCGAAACCAATGCTGGTATCGTAAAGTCAGTTACAGAAAGTGTTGTAAAATATTCTCCAGATGCGATAATCATTATCGTGTCCAACCCACTTGATGTCATGACCTATCAGGCTCATCTTACTTCAAACTTCTCTAGAAATAAGGTGATTGGAATGGCAGGAATTTTGGATACAGCAAGATATAGAGCCTTTTTGGCTGAGGAGCTTAACATCTCCCCAAAAGAAATTCAGGCTATATTGATGGGAGGTCATGGAGACACAATGGTACCACTCCCTAGATATACCACAGTAGCGGGTATTCCTGTGACTGAGTTGATATCAAAAGATAAGTTGGATGCAATTATCGAGCGAACCAAGTTTGGTGGTGGTGAACTGGTGAAACTCATGGGTACTTCTGCTTGGTATGCTCCAGGTTCTGCCGCAGCTCAAATGGTAGAAGCAATCCTGAAAAATCAGCGTAGAGTGTTCCCAGTTTGTATCAAACTAGAAGGCGAATATGGAATTGATGATTGCTATTTGGGTGTCCCAGTAATTCTAGGCAAAAATGGAGTAGAAACAGTATTAGAACTTGACTTAAATACTGAAGAAAAGGCTCTTCTTGAAGTTTCAAGAGGACATGTCAAAGAAGTAATGAGCGTGTTGAACAATCTGGGTAAATAATTATTAACTATTGGAAGATCAATCCTTTGATGTATCATTTTATTCTTGAGATACACTCAAGGATTGATTCTTGTATTTATAAACTTTGAATTATTTCCCAATTGTGAAAATCTGGAAAAGCTTAGTTATATTAATTGTTTTTATTCTGATAGCCGCTTCAGGTTATTGGATCTATGACACCTATTTTTTTAATAAAAAATTATCCAATCTTGAAATTATTAGTGATAATGCTGTATTCGTCTTCGAGACTAATCAGCCAGCAACTACTTGGAATGCAGTAATTAATAATGCCTCTTGGAAAATCTTGAAAGCCTTTCCTGGTTTTGAGAAGATACAATCTCAGCTAGCGGAATTAGATGACTTGATAGGTAAATCTGGAGGCTTCCTAACTTTTTTCGCAGATAAAGTCACGACTGTAAGTCTTCACCCTACAGGGTCGGAAACCTTTGAGTTACTTTTTACCACAGCATTTACTGGGGATCAGTTGTCAGAATTCTTGGATGATTTTAAAAAACAAATTCCATCCGGCTCAAAATTTCAAGTTCGCAGCTATTCTGACATCCAAGTTTTTGAATACTATAACTCTTCAAACAAACGCCAATGGAGTATTTCTTCAGTTGGTGGTTTAACAGTAATGTCATCTTCATCGTTTTTAGTTGAAGAAGCTATTCGATTTTATTCCAACGGAAATATTGGAAGCTTTTACGTTTTAGTGCCTTCGCAGTCTATTAATGAGTCCTCATTGGGAATACTTTTACTATCAGGCAAGGGAATTGCATCTTTAATTAAAGGTATCAGTTCGAATCGGGATGTGAACCTTGTAAGCACTTTGGAGATGATCGCCGGTGCGGTAACTCTAGAATTAAGCTTTGAGAAAGAAGAAATTCAATTCAATGGACCTGTCTTCTTAGGAGAACCAGCTGATTTTACACCGTCGATCCAAGCTAACCTTGCTGCCATTTCAGGATTAATTCCCAATGAAGTACGTGAAGTAACCCAAATTAACCTTGGAAGTATTTTTCAGACACAAGAACTTGTCAACCGATCCTTTTCTGGAAGGTCCACTCTGAATGGTGAAATTCAAAGCAAACTCATTGATCGGGGAATTTTTGACAGCTTTACCGGTGAGCTCTATTTGGTTGAATTGGCTAATGTCGGCGTAGGCCCACCGAATAAAGTTCTTCTAGCTAGAACTACAAATGCTCAAAATTCACTATCCCTAGTTTCCGATTTCATTTTAGAGAAATCAGAAAGTTCAAAAGACTACTATCGAGAAAAAACGATATATTATATTTCAGAAGGAGAGTTTCCAGCACATCTTTTTCAAGGTAAATTCCAAGGATTTCCCAAAACATTTATTGCTGAACATGAGGATATTCTGATTTTTGCCAATTCTCAGCAGGTAATGAAAAATATCATTGACACTATAGCTAAAGGTGATACTTGGGGAATTTCTTCAAATCCGCCTATTTCCGCAGATTACATTTTGCCAACTGCTGGATTTGGAAAATTACTTTTAATAGACCGACTTTGGGATGATTGGACCAAACAGACAAATCCAGCATGGAGCTCCTTTTTGCAAAAGTATTCCGCTTCTTTTAAGTCTTTTAATGCTATCGCTTTTAGAATAAATCAAATTCAAAACAAATCAATTGCCTCATTGAGCTTTAAATATGACAGTATAAACAAACAAGAAGTCAGAATTACGGAGTCGATAAGACTTCAACCAAGTAACGAAGTGACTTTTAATAACCTGCTAAGCTATGGTCCAAAAGTTATCTCTAACTATCAGGATAATACCGAAGATGTCGTGATCCAAGATGATCAACATGTCCTTCACCTGATTAATTCTGAAGGCCAGAAAGTTTATTCATTGCAATTATCCGGACCAATTATTTCGGATGCTCTTTCTATTGATTATTACAAAAACGGAAAACTCCAACTGCTAGTAGCTACTACAGAGAAAATCTATGGTATTGATCGCTTAGGAGCCCCTCTCCCTGGCTATCCCCTCACAATCAAAGGAGCAGAATTGGCATACTTTAGTTTGGTGGATTATAGTAACTCCAAAGATTATAGGTATTTCTTAGCTTCTGCAACCGGTGATCTCTACCTGCTGGACAAAAATGGAAAAATACTCGAAGGATGGGATCCAAATCCACTGAGATCTACGGTAATAGGGCCACCATCATTTTATAGAGTTCTAGGAAAAGGGGATTTTATGGTTGCCCTGACTGAAAACGGCTTGCTCCATCTTTTTAATAGAAGAGGTGAGCTTCAAACTAAATCAGCGATCAACATCGGTGAAGGGTTCAATTCAAAATTAGTGTTTTCTCCAGATCCTAAGTCCGGGGTAAGTCAATTGGTAGGAGTCTCAGCTACTGGAGAGATCGTGAAAATAAACTTCAATGGAGAAGTCATCTACCGAAATCAACTCGTCAAAAACGACCGGGATCACGAGTTCTTAGTGATTCAAAGTCAAAATACCAGTGATTATGTGCTCATCTCCCGCCAATTCAACCAAGTATCGATTTTGGATGCTAACGAAACTACACTGTTTGAAACTCGAACTTCAGCTGAAGGATTGGTCTACCAGTATTTTAATTTTGGCCCAAACCGAAAGCTTATTTCCATCACTGATGTGATTCAGAATTTCTCCTACCTGTATGATCTAGAAGGAAATCTATTAATCACCATGCCATTAGAAAGTTCTGGACCAATTCAGATGACCTACCAACCTGGAAAAAACCAGTATAAGATTAGAACAATAAACGGAAAAAAATTGACCGAATTCCTGTTAGCAAATTAAGCGATTAACTTGGTCTTGGTCTCGAATGCCTATCTTGCATGAAAATTAGATCCTGATGATTAAGAAGTACCCGCTATCATTTTTTATACTCCTATTTGTAAGTTTTGAAAGTATTGCGCAACTGAACACAAGCAATCAGCAGCCCGATAATATCAGTGATGATGCTAGCCTTAGTTCACCTTACAATACCACCTTCACATTTTTTTATAACCTAGAAGAAGGTCACTACTTCACCGAAAAGGCTGCCCGAACATTAGCTATAAAAAATCTAGGGGATGTGAACACTGAAAAACTTGCAGTTCAACTGAAGCAAATCTTTGAAGGCAAAGGAGTAATTGTTCGGACAAGTACTATTTCAAAAGATGCTAACTATATTGATGATTCTACCACGCAGGAACATATTTTCTACTTTGATAAAAAATTCCTTCCTGGAATATTTTTAGAGAAAACAGGTGACGAATGGAAATTTTCTTCTTTTTCAGTAAGCCAGATTGAAGAACTTCACTCAGAAACTTATCCTTACGGTACAGCAAAACTGCTGAATATCTTACCAAAAATTGGTACACAAAAGTACCTTGGTTTACAACTTTGGCAGTTAGTGGGAATTTTTATTCTGATCCTATTGATACTCTTTGCACATTGGTTTTTCACCATAGTTGTAGACAATATTTTACTTTATTCATTTAAACGATTTGGCTACGGACAATTGGGGGAAAACTACTTATTACCAGTAGCTCGGGTGACCAGCTTTTACCTGCTTGTTCTGTTACTGTCGATTTTCATCCGAGTGCTCCAACTTCCGGCAGAGAATTGGACTTGGGTTTTGGTGATTTTCAGGACTCTAAAGCCATTGTTGATCACCTTGATTTTTTACAAATTAGTCAATGTACTCGCAGCCTATTTTGCCCGCTTGGCAACTAGAACAGAATCTACGCTCGATGATCAACTTGTTCCCTTGATTCGCAAAACGCTAAAAGCTTTTGTTATAATCATCGGCACACTTTTTATTCTTCGGGATGGACTGAATCTAGATATTATTCCATTCCTGACAGGTCTTTCAATTGGTGGTGTTGCAATTGCTTTGGCAGCGCAAGACACGATCAAAAACTTCTTTGGCTCAGTGATGATCTTTATTGACAAGCCCTTCCAAGTTGGAGATTGGATCACCTCTGGAGACATAGACGGTACAGTAGAAGAAGTTGGCTTTCGCTCGACACGAGTTCGGACTTTTCGAAACTCGCTAATGTATGTGCCAAATGGCAAAATTGCAGATGCAATCCTTGATAATCATGGGCTCCGTCAGTACCGACGATTTTACACCACGTTAACAGTCACATATGATACGCCTCCGGTTTTAATTGAGGCATTTGTCAAGGGCCTTCGAGAAATAGTATTGGCTCATCCAAATACTCGCAAGGATATCTACCACATCTATTTCAATAATCTTTCGTCCTTCAGTCAGGACATCATGTTTTACATTTTTTTCGAAGTACCCACTTGGGGGGAAGAGTTGGCTTGCAGGCATGAAATTTTGGTTCAGACGGTGAAGCTGGCTAATTCGCTTGAAATTCGATTTGCATTTCCTACTCAAACACTTCACATGGAATCCTTCCCCGAAAAGAAAGGCTTGGTTCCCGACTATCCCGCTGATTCGGCTTTTTACCAAAATAAGCTCGGTGAGTTTATGAATACAACCTTGAATAAGAAGTCTTAATCCGCTTCTCCTTTTTTGTCCTAACAGATTAAGGAAAATCATAAATCTATACATTTTTTAGAATTACACTTGTTCAAAATAAATCTTGTATAATTTCAAAATTTGAATCAACTTAAGACTTATTTGTTTATCACAAATGCCTAATCTATACAGGAAAGTCAATCCAAAACCCATTGCAAGGTAAAGTGATTTTATGGGTTTTTAAAAATCCCAGTAAATCGAGCTTTGTTTTTTCATAGAAAATAAGGTTTGAAGTAATCACTAGATATAGCTTGAAGAATTCTTTTTAAGCCGAGATAGCCACAAACCAATTAAAGTAAATTTTCCTGACAATTACCTCCTTTCCGCTTGCCAGCTTCGGGAGATTAGCCTTATTTTGAAGTCTCAAATCCTCAAGCTGTATGTATTTAATTTTTGATACCGAGACCACAGGTCTGCCCCGAGATTACAATTCCCCCATGTCCGACGTGGACAACTGGCCGCGGCTCGTACAACTTGCATGGCAACTGCATGATGCTAAAGGAAATCTGCTTTCCAATCATAGTTATATTATCCGTCCTGAAGGATTTACGATTCCCTACAATGCGGAAAAAGTCCATGGAATCTCTACCAAACGAGCTTTGGCTGAAGGCCATGAGCTAAAACAGATTCTCGGAATTTTTGAAGGCGATGTGTGGCAAGCAAAATACTTGGTGGGTCATAATGTCGAGTTTGACATTAATGTCGTCGGTTCAGAATTTATACGAGCGGAAACGACCATGCCACTCACAGCACCTAAACTTGACACTAAAGATATCTCCACAGAATTTTGTGCACTGCCGGGTGGTCGTGGCGGCAAATTCAAATGGCCGACACTAACGGAATTACATCAGAAGCTTTTTGGGAAAGGATTTGGCGATGCACACGATGCAGCCTATGATGTAGATGCTACTGCACGTTGCTTCTTCGGCTTAATCAATCAAGGTGTGCAAGCTCCAATTGAAGGTCTGTCCGCAGTTGAGGTGATTTACGAGGCCCCGAAATTGGAGGAGGCGAACTTTGCGCAAGCAAAAGATACACAAAAAGCTGTTGCAGAGGATATTCTGAAATTGGCTGGCAAAGCAGATATTTCAGATCTGACGGACATGCCTTTCACTCATTTGCATGTACACAGTCAATTTTCGGTACTTCAAGCCACTTCAGAGATTCCTGCCATGGTGGCTCGGGCAAAGGCTTTGGGAATGCCTGCCATCGCCATGACCGATCATGGTAATATGATGGGTGCTTTCAACTTTGTGAAGGAGGCTATGGCAAAGGATATCAAACCCATTTTGGGTTGTGAATTCAACCTTTGTCGTGACCGAAAAAATAAAAGCAATAAGGATGACGGATATCAGACTGTCTTACTTGCTAAAAATAAAGCGGGCTACCACAACCTAGCCAAATTAGCTTCATACGCCAATATTGAAGGATTTTATTACCTCCCCAGAATCGACAAAGAACTCTTACTCCAATACAAAGGCGACTTAATCGCCACCACAGGAGGACTTTGGGGAGAAATCCCATTTTTGATCTTGAACGTAGGGGAAACCCAAGCAGAAGAAGCTTTTCTCTGGTATAAAAAGCATTTTGGAGAAGATTTTTATGTAGAGCTGAATCGTCATGGAGTCCCGGAGGAAGAAAAAGTAAATGAGGTATTGTTGGAGCTTGCTCACAAATACGATGTCAGGTATTTCGCAGCAAACAATTCCTACTACACAGAGAAAACAGATGCTAAAGCTCATGATGTCCTGCTTTGTGTGAAAGACGGTGCACTCTTGGTCACACCAAAAAAATACATTGGCAAGCGTGGGCGAGAATTCCGCTATGGTTTCCCAAATGATGAATTCTATCTAAAGACACCGGAAGAGATGAAGAAACTCTTCGCAGATCTTCCCGAAGCCATCAGCTGTACTCAAGAGATTGTAGATAAGGTGGAGGCATATAAGCTTGCCAGAGAAGTTTTACTTCCGAAGTTTGATATTCCTTCGGAATTTATCCATTCCGAAGATACGGAAGATGGGGGTAAACGAGGAGAAAACGCCTATTTGCGTCACCTGACCTATGAAGGTGCGAAAAAGCGCTACAAAATAATGACTCCTGAAATCCAGGAGCGATTGGATTTTGAGCTGGCAACTGTTAAAAACACAGGATATCCTGGATACTTCTTGATCGTGCAGGATTTCATCGCAGAGGCGAGAAGAATGGGGGTTTCCGTAGGTCCAGGTCGTGGATCGGCTGCAGGATCGGCCGTAGCATATTGCACGGGGATCACCAACATTGATCCAATCGCATACAAGCTACTATTTGAGAGGTTCTTGAATCCGGATCGAATATCACTTCCTGATATTGACATTGACTTTGACGACGAAGGTCGGCAGTCAGTGATTGATTATGTGATCCGAAAATACGGCTCCAACCAAGTCGCACAGATCATTACCTATGGCACTATGGCTGCCAAGTCGGCAATCCGTGATACGGCACGAGTGCTGAATTTACCTTTGGCGGAAGCTGGAAGACTGGCAAATCTTGTTCCTGATATCAAATTGAAAGCGCTCTTTGCCTTGCAGGGAAACCGATCTGCTATTTCCGATAAACTCAAAGGTCAGGGCGAGATGATTGCCAAAGCGGACGAGCTGATCCGAATCTCAAAAGGACAAGACGAATTAGCCAAAACCATCAATCAAGCGACGATGCTTGAAGGATCAGTTCGAAATCTGGGTATCCACGCCTGTGGAGTGATTATCACTCCTGACGACATTACGAATTTTGTCCCTGTCGCTTTGGCAAAAGATTCTGAGATGGTTTGTACCCAGTTTGACAACTCCGTAGTGGAATCTGCCGGTTTGCTCAAAATGGACTTCTTGGGTTTAAAAACCCTTACCCTGATCAAAGACGCAATAAAAATTGTAAAGGAACGCCACGGAATCATCCTGGATGCAGATGAATTTCCCATCGATGACGAAAAGACCTATGAGCTATTCCAGCGAGGTGAGACCGTGGGAATCTTCCAATATGAATCTGCCGGTATGCAGAAATACATGCGGGAACTCAAGCCAACAGTTTTTGCTGATTTGATTGCTATGAATGCTTTATATCGCCCAGGCCCTATCGCATATATTCCTTCTTTTGTCAAAAGAAAACATGGGACCGAAGAGATCCAATACGATCTGGACGACATGAAGGAATACTTGGAAGAAACCTATGGAATCACGGTCTACCAAGAGCAAGTGATGCTTTTGTCCCAAAAGCTTGCAGGATTCACAAAAGGTGAGGCCGACGTACTGCGAAAGGCAATGGGTAAAAAGCAAAAAGATGTTTTGGATAAAATGAAGCCGAAATTCATTGAGCAAGCTTCTGCCAAAGGCCATGATGCTAAAAGATTGGCTAAAATCTGGACTGACTGGGAAGCTTTTGCTTCTTACGCATTCAACAAGTCGCACTCGACTTGCTATGCTTGGATCGCATACCAGACTGCTTATCTGAAAGCGCACTATCCGGCAGAGTATTTGGCTTCGGTACTGAGCAATAATATGAATGACATCACCCAAGTGACGTTTTTCATGGAAGAATGTAAGCGTGCTGCAATTCCAGTGCTGGGTCCGGATGTCAACGAATCTAAAAGTGGCTTTATAGTCAACAAAGCTGGAGAAATCCGCTTTGGAATGGCTGCAATCAAAGGTGCAGGTTCAGCCGCCGTGGAGGAGATCATTAAGGAACGTGAGAAAGGGGGCGTCTTCAAAAACATATTTGAATTTGCAAAGCGAGTAAGTTCAAAAGCTTTAAATAAAAAGACGATGGAAGCCTTGGCAATGGCTGGAGCTTTTGATTGCTTTCCAGCGCATCATCGAAGACAATACTTGGAAGCAGCAGATGGGGATATTTCTTTGATCGAGAAAGCCACAAAATACGCTCAGAAAATCCAACAAGAGGCAGATTCTGCGCAGGTGAGCCTTTTTGGCGGTGGCTCGGGAAGTATGGCTGTTCCCATGCCGACTGTAGCACCCATGGAGCCTTTCTCTCAACTTCAGCAGCTAAACATAGAAAAAGAAGTAGTGGGATTATATATTTCAGGGCATCCATTGGACCAATACAAACTGGAAATCGAATCCTTCACCAATGCTTCCTTACCTGATCTGACTGACCTCGACAGCTTGCGAAATCGAAGCGATATCAAGTTGGCTGGTTCAGTGCAGAGCTTTGCACATCGAACCACTAAAAATGGAAAACCATTTGGTACGTTGACTTTGGAGGACTATGCAGGATCATTCACCTTTTTTCTCTTTGGTGAAGATTATGTCAAATTCAAAGAATACTTCATGTCTGGTTGGTTTGTATTCCTGTCAGGAAAGGTCGAACCCAAACGCTGGGCAGAAAACGAGTTGGAATTCAAGATCAACAGCATTATGCTGCTTAGTGAGGTCCGGGGCAAAATGGTAAAAGGAATCCGGCTAAATATAAATTTGGATGACTTGAGCTATGATCTGATGGAAAAATTAGAAGCGATCACTTCGAAGTACAAAGGCGAGGCAAAGCTTTATTTTGACGTGATCGATCGGAAGGAAAATATCACTCTCGAGCTTTTTTCGAAGAAATTCTCCATTGATCCGAGTGCGGAGATGATCAAAGAATTGACACAGATTCCAGAAGTGATGTACAAGGTGGTTTAAAAATTAAAAAGCGCTAATTCAAATTAGTAAATAAATAAGATTAGGAGGAAGCTTTCGTTTATACTAATTATACTTTAATCGTAAAAAAGCTGATTTACCTTCCTCTCCTATTCTTTTTATTGCTAGGTGCTTGTAATGAACTGGAATCTCAGATCGAAGAGCCTGTCTTAGATTCCAATGTCATCAAGTTGAGTAGTATACTTGCCGGAGAGCTTTTGCCAGCCAAAGGAAAAATAAAAATTAAATCCTATTTCTATTCTAATCCCAATAAAGCTAAGTTTATCACGGGTTGTTTTTGCGATCAAACTGGGAACCCAATTGTAGAAGTGTCCCAAAATAATGCCGGCATTCTAAGTGCCTATCTATCAAATTACTTTGATAGCAAAGGCTTGATCACTTCTGGCAAAGTATTTCAAGTTGGCGATTTTGGGTTGATCTTTTTCAATACTCGCTAATACGTGTACAATACTTCAGGACTTTTAGCACCTGAGTTGCGGGGGTCTGGAATAGCTTTCACAACTTGGGTGCAGAATACCTACGATGAACAGGGAAGAATAAAAAGCACTTGCGGAAGGGTGAGAGGTGAGGGGAATTTGTCTGAATTTATTAACTCAGACAATCCCAACAAAATTAATGAGGGACATTTGTATTATAATCACAGCGCTCGCGCTCCTTATTATTTTTTAGTTTATGAGTATGACTTAGCTGGCAATCTAATTGCAAAAAAGCCCAGCGGGCAGAAGGGTCCGGGCGACTCGTTTATGAGCTTCAAATATAACGGTCAAAATCAATTAGCGGAGGAAACCTTGTACTCCCTTCAATTTGGTCATCAAGTAAGAAGCAAATCGACTTATTCTTATTAGGAATAGTAGCTGGTTTTTTATTTGCTTTGGAACTTATTAAACTTGGATTCCATTTATAACCTATAATTTGAAAGCTAAAATATTAACCAAAACATAAAATGACAAAAGCAATAGAAATCACCGACGCAAATTTTGAAGAAATCATAAAATCTGAGCAACCAATCTTGGTTGACTTTTGGGCAGAGTGGTGCGGGCCTTGTAAAATGATTGGGCCAGTAGTTGAAGAACTTGCTGGTGACTATGAAGGAAAAGCAATAATCGGTAAAGTAGATGTTGATTCCAACCCTGCTGTAGCGCAAGCTTTCGGAATCCGTTCTATTCCCACACTTCTCTTCTTCAAAGGTGGAGAGATCGTAGACAAGCAAGTTGGTGCAGTACCAAAATCTGTGCTTTCCCAAAAACTGGATGCACACCTGTAAGTCAAAAGCTTAGAATTAACTATACCTAATTGGTTCAAGTCTATCGACTTGAACCTTTTTTTCTTACAGGCATTTGATCGAGAAGAAAACAGCACTTTCTCGAAGAAGAACTGAGTAATAACTAAAAGACAATTGGTTAAATTTTTCAAAATTGAATCTTTACGTCATAATTCTAAAGCTGAATATATCCTGGTACTTCTTACATATGGGCTTAGGTATTGTTCAATTTCCTCATTGCGATTCCTAATTCATTAATGTTTTTTTTACCTTCACCGAGCTATGGCAGAAACCTTAATTACCCTTGTTGAATTTTTTGAGCTTCGCAAAAGATTTCCATTAATTGATGCACGAAGTGAGGGCGAGTTTGCCCAAAGTCAAATCCCAAATGCAATCAACATCCCGATTCTCAACAATGAAGAGCGAGTAATCGTAGGTACGCTCTACAAAGAAAAAGGGAATGAAGTGGCTACTTTGAAAGGGTTCGAATTGGTAGGGCCTAGATTTCATGAAATTCAAAAATCTGCTTTAGCAAAGTTTCCAAATAAAAAAATTCTTATCTACTGTTGGCGAGGAGGAATGCGAAGCCAGATTCTTTCATGGCTGTTGACCATGGTTGGCTTTGAAGTTTGCCGTCTTCAAGGTGGATATAAAACCTACCGAACCTATAGCTTTGATTTAGTACGCGATAAAGTGAACCTTATCGTGTTGGCAGGTCGGACGGGAACTGGAAAGACTCGTTTGCTTAAAAGTCTTGAAAAAAAAGGAGAGCAAATTTTAGATTTGGAAGGAATTGCCAACCACAAAGGCTCCAGCTTCGGTGCAATCGGACAAGCACCTCAACCTACTGTCGAGCAATTTGAAAATTTACTCGCGGAGGCTGTGATAAAATTAGATCCCGAGCGACCGACTTGGATTGAAAATGAAAGTCGGAAAATAGGCCGCCTAGTTTTGCCAGAACTATTTTATCAACAGATGCTTGAATCTCCATTGATCGATATTCAACGAACTGAGGCCGAGCGAGTCAAATTAATTGCGGACGAGTATGCCATTTTGCCAAAAGATGAATTAATTCAGGCAGTTCTTCGCCTTAAAAAGAAACTTGGAGGCTTACGAACCTCCCAGGCTATTGAAGCCATCGTCGATGAGAATCATGAAGATTGGATTGCCAATCTTTTGATTTATTACGATAAAGCTTACGATTTTGACCTAGAAAAGCACGAATCAAAAAATACTATTTCGCTGAATTTGGAGGGAATATCTGAAACTGAAGCGGTAAACCAACTTATAAATGCTAGAAACCAACTTAGCCCCAAAACTACCCACAAGACTTACTGAATGGAGTGAAGGCTCCGGCTGTGGCTGTAAAATCGCCCCCGCAATTTTAGATCATATCCTAAGTTCCAGCGGTTCATTTACCCAAATGGATCCAAACCTTCTGGTGGGAAATTCAGGAAAAGATGATGCTGCGGTCTATCAAGTATCACAAGAAATTGCAGTCATCAATACTGTCGATTTTTTTACTCCAATTGTGGATGACCCATTTGATTTTGGGCGAATTGCTGCTGCAAATGCACTTTCAGATGTCTATGCAATGGGTGGAAAACCAATATTCGCCAATGCAATTTTGAGTTGGCCGGTAGAAAAGCTCGCTCCAGAATTAGCAGCTAAAGTCATGGAAGGTGCTAAAAGCATCTGCAAAGCTGCTGGCATTGAATTGGCAGGTGGGCACAGCATTGCAGCGAAAGATCCAATTTTCGGACTGTCTGTGAGTGGGATAGTTCATCCCAAAAAGATCAAACTCAACAAAGGAGCGAAAGCAGGAGATCTGATTTTCCTCACCAAGGAATTGGGTGTTGGGGTGTTGGCCACTGCACTGAAACGACAGAAAATTACAGACGAAGATTATTCCAAACTGATTGATATCACCTGCACGTTAAATTCAATTGGGGAAGTTCTAGGAGATCATGAAGAGATTCATGCGATGACTGATGTGACAGGTTTTGGACTTCTGGGACATCTGATCGAAATGTGTGAGGGGGCCGGACTTTCAGCAACTATTGAACTGCCAAAGCTTCCAATGATCTCAGGTGTGCAGGAATACATCAATCAGTTTATCTTTCCGGATAATACCTATCGAAACTGGAATGCCTATTCTGTCAAAACAAAAGGTGTCATAGGTATGGATTTGGTTAAGCTCTGTGATCCTCAAACTAGCGGGGGTTTGATGCTGGCAGTAGATCCGGAGCAAGTGGATTGGTTTAGAGAAACTATGGAAAAGGCCAACCAGTCCGTTTGGGAAATTGGTCGCTTCAATGAAAAAATGGAACACATCGTAGAAGTTTTGATATAGGTTAACTTGGCTTTCTTATATTTAATGAGATCAACCCAAAAGCCATGAAAACCTGCTCCATTCTCTTAATCTTTCTAACTGTTTCATTTTCACTTATCGCTCAAGTGCCTGAAGACATTACCAGTGAACTGGTAATTCTGAATATCAAGACCGGTGAAGAAAAAACCATTCTGAAAGAAAAGCGTCATTTTGAAGCGCCCAACTGGTCAAGAGATGGGAGCTTTCTACTGATAAATTCTGGTGGATTTTTAGAAAGAGTGGATTTGGAAGGCAAGAAGCTTGGGCAGTTATTTCCGGATCAAGTTTCGAGGGCAAATAACGATCATGGAATTAGCTTTGACGGAAAAACTCTGGTCATCAGCAAAAGCGAACCTGGCCAAAGCTCACAAGTCTTTACCATGCCGATGGACGGCAGTTCATCTCCAAAGCTGCTCACCGCCAAATACCCCAGCTATTGGCATGGAATCAGCCCTGATGGGGAGACTTTGGTTTATTGTGCTGAGCGTGACGGTGCTTGGGATATTTATGCGATTCCTACTGCTGGAGGAGCTGAGATCCGATTAACGGATACAGAAGGATTGGATGATGGCCCAGAATATTCTTACGATGGGAAATGGATCTACTTCAACTCGAATCGTAGCGGTAGAATGCAAGCCTATCGAATGAACCCGGATGGTAGGGGAGCAGAGCAACTGACTGATGATGGACTGGATAATTGGTTTCCGCATCCCTCACCGGACAACCGATCAGCAGTGATTATTTCCTACCTGGAAGATCAAAAAGGATCTCATCCTTTTGGCAAAGATGTCAAGCTCCGGCTGTTAGACGTCGAGACAAAAGCAATCCGAGACCTAACCAAAGTTTTTTATGGCGGTCAAGGCACCATCAATGTGCATAGCTGGTCACCGGATGGAGATTGGATTGCTTTTGTGAGGTATGAGAAATAGGCTAAATGAATGTCTTTTATATGGAGTATATTCAGTTCAGTTCAAACTTATACACATGAAAAACCAGCTTATCTTCCCTGACTTCCTCATTTAAATAGTGTGAAAAAGGTAGGTAAAGCCCGTCTTTGGTTACGAAAAACGAAAGTACATCATACTTATGCGCTGGTAGCTCTATCTCTTCAAGCAAATTTAGATTTTCATCCAGCAGAGTTAAATAATCTCGTGTAAAAGAAAAGTTCAAGTTACCCAAAATCAGATCAGGATTAGGATGTTCTCCTCGGTGGGTGCGATAAAACAACTTGCGAAAAGGATCAAAAACCGTTTTATAAAAGTAGGGATTTTCGATTAGATGATTGAGTCGGAGATGCATCTCTGAATAAGTTCCACTTGGCATTGACTTAACCGTATTCTTAGTGAATTCACTTTCTATTCTTTTAGAAACTAGCTGTTTACTCTTCCTATCATAAGCATTTATCTCAGGAGAATTTGGAAACGAAAAAATTATCAAGGAATCATCAACCACGATATTTGGGTTCATGTACTCTCCTAGATATTGCCCGTTCAACAAATATGAATCCGGAAATTGAAATGGGTAATCCGTCACGTCCATCGTTTTAAGATTAACCTCTACAAGGATAGGTAGTTGATAATATTGCGCTTGGTTTGGGATCGCCTCCAAAGAATAGGAATGGAAAAATGCCGATTTAGTTTTAGAATCGTAATAAAGTTTAAATGAAATTGGATCCGATAAATAGCCAAATTTTTCCCTTCCTTCATTAGTAATATTTCTACTTCCTGAGAGCATATTCTTAGCAATAATTGCTCCTTGCTCATTAATGATATCCAATGATAAATTATGACCATAAAATAAGATAGAATCAGGCTTATGAATAAAAAAATCAAAAGGCGACCCCACCGCATTTGGGCCATCAGTGTTTAAGGAAATTGATTTCAAATATTCTCGATCAGTAAGTGAAAAAATATCTATTCGGTGGAGAGGCTTATTATACCCATAGAAGTAATCGAGGGAATCAGTTGTAAAAATTGAATAATCGGAGTAATCAGACAACTGAAATTCTTTAATTCCAATACTTACAGTATCTATAGAATAGGTCAGGGCTATATTTTTTAATCCATATTCATTTGCTCCGTTCTTACAGGAGAAAACAAAAAATAGAATAAGAAATCGGGCGATTAGCCCGATTTTTATTTTTAAGGACATGTCGAATAGGTTGTACACAATCCATGCGGATTTACAATTTGACACTCAGTACCCCCATTTTCACCAGGTTTGACACTACATAAGCGATTATCATAAATATCTCCTCCAGATCCGCCAACAGAGGCTTGACCACTTGAGGAAAAAGCAAAGCCTAGAACCATAATTACAGTTAAGCTAGCATACTTGATTTTTTTAAACATAAAGATTTTGTTTTTTGTGAAAAGAAAATTTAAAATTCATTTAGACTTTGGACTAAAGAAAGAAAGAAGCAAGTTTTTAGTTAAAAATTTTTCAAATTATTTTTACCTCAAGCTGGAAACCCCTCCTGAAACAATGAACTTAATTACATCAGAGCTTTTTATAGCTGGTCACCGGATGGAGATTGGATTGCTTATGTAAAATATGGGAAATAGGCTAAATGGAGGTCTTTTGTATGAAGTATATTCAGTTCAGTTCAAATTTATATACATGAAAAACCAGCCTATCCTCTCTGACTTCCTCATTTAAATAGTATGAAAAAGGCAGGTAAAGACCATCTTTGGTCACGAAAAACGAAAGTGCATCATACTTATGCGCTGGTAGTTCTATTTCTTCAATCAAATTTAGGTTTTCATCCAGCACCGTTAAATAATCTCATGTAAAAGAAAAGTTCAAGTTGCCCAAAATCAGATCAGGATTAGAATGTTCCCCTCGATGTGTACGATAATCCAAATTTCGAAAAGGATCATAAACTGTCTTATAGAAATAGGGATTTCCGATCAGATGATTGAGTCGAAGATGCATTTCTGAATAAGTTTCACTTGGCATTGACTTAACCGTATTCTTGGTGAATCCACTTTCTATTCTTTTAGAAACTAGCTGTTTACTCTTCCTATCATACACATTTATTTCAGAAGAATTCGGAAACGAGAAAATAATCAGAGAATCTTCTATCACACTATTTGGGTTCATATACTCTCCTAAGTATTCACCTTCTTTCAAGTACGAATCTAGAAAATTAAAAGGATACTCAGTAGCCACCCCAGTTTCAAGATTAACCTCTGCAAGGATAGGTAATAGATAATAGTTGGATTGATTTGGAATGGACTCCACAGAGTAGGAATGGAAAAAAATCGACTTGGATTTAGAGTCAAAATAGAGCTTGAATGAAATTGGATCAGATACATACTCTACTTCCTGTTTCTCAAAATCAGAACTATTCCGAGTTTTCGACAGTAAATTCTTTGCTACAAGTGCTCCTTGCTCGTTAATGATATCCAATGAATAATTACCCCCATAAAAAAAAATGGAATCCGGCTTATGTATAAAAAAATCAAAAGGCGTATCCACAGTATTAGGTCCATCAGTACTTAAAGGAATTGACTTGATAAATTTTCGATCACTAAGTGAAAAGATATCTATTCGGTGGAGGGGCTTATTGTACCCATAGAAGTAATCGATAGAATCAGTTTTAAAGATTGAGGAACGGGGATAATCAAATAACTGGTATTCATTGACATCAATACTTATAGTGTCGACAGAATAGGTAAGAACCTGATTTAGAACATTTTCATTGCCTCCTTTTCTACAGGAAACCAATGAAAATAGGATAAAAAATCGGGCTAATAGCCCGATTTTTCTTTTTAAGGACATATTGAATATGTTGTACATAGCTGGTCACCTTATGGGGATTGGATTGCTTTTGTGATGTATTATAAATAAAAAAGACTAATGTCAAGAAAGTTGCAATCAAATCAGAAGAAAGTCTAACCCATATTTTAAACATATGATTTTAAAATTTGCTAAATTTCATTTTTAAAGAATGAAACAGCAATGTTAAATGACTCTTCAACATTAATTGTATTAAGGTCTATTCTTTTTAATAAATCCTTCCCAGAATATAAATACATGAAAAACCCGTAACCCTTATTCAAATCAACAAAATCTTCTTCTTTAATAAAAAGAACGTTACTTGATTTTAAATTCAACTCGTTTTCTACTAGCTTTCTCCCTTTTTGATTCTCTATGAAAACAAGATTTAACTTAGAAAAAATCTGTTCTCTTTTTAACTGAGTGATAATCTGATTCAAACAGGTTCCACAAGAATCTAAATCAATAAAAAGATAAATTGAATTTCCCTTATTAGTCACAATATCTAAACTGTAATTTTCACTAAGAAAACTCGCAGGACCTTGTTTTTCACTAGAACAAGAAGATATCGATAATAAAACTACTACAGCATTAAATACTAAACTTTTCGAATACAATAAAATCTTCATCTTGAGTTAGTTTTCTTACATACAAAAAAGAATCCTTGAAAAAAGAATTTTCGAAATCGTAGTTATTGTAAGGAAGTTCTAAAACTTCCAAAACTTCAAGTGAATTCAAATTATACTTTACAAGACTAATTGATCTTTTAGAATTTCTTGAGGAGGAATTTATAGGTTTTAAATAAGCTCTCAATAATAAATCTTTATTGCTGTCTATAAGAATTGATTTGAAAATTGCAGTATTATTCATCTCCCTGTTCCATTCGTCAGAATCGTACACATATTCAGTATTTTCAAAAGGGGGTAAAATAGGGTCAAAAATTCTTGATCCATTAATCTCTTTTAATCCTATTTCACCTGATTCTCTAATAAATAAGGTATTAGATGCAGGAAAAGAGTAAATAATTCTATTATTCCTTTTGTCTAAAACCTGATAGGCATAATCATACCAAAGTTTCCCCCAATCACCATTTTGGATATAAACTTCTGGTATTGGATCTAATAACGACACTTCTTTTTTTTCTAACGAATAACTTAATAGAGGAAAATAATCTTTTTCATACATTCCCCATATTAAAGAATTATAATAAATCTTTCCATCTAAAAATAAGGCCGGACTCTTAGAGCTTGAATAGAGACTTTGTCTCAAACTGAGGTCAAGAAGATTATATTTGTCAATAATATTACCTTCCAAATCAACCATATAGGAAGTAAGTTTATTCCCAAATAAAAATATAGAATCTTCCCCTATATGGTAATAACTCATAGCGCCCCTACTTATTCCTTTATCTCCCGTATCGAAACTTAGCAATCTATCCAAATTCCTCGTTTCAAAATCATAATAATATATGGTACTTGTTAGGTCGTTCAACAAAGTAAAATAATCCTTACCATCTAAATTAACTAATTCAAGTCCATGAAAATAATCTGGGGTCAATGAGTCAAGAGGAAATTTAATAGATTCAAGAGGTTCTATTTTTTTAAATTTAATTGTCAAAACGTCTTTCTGACTACATGAATAAAGAAAGAAGGAAAGAATTAAAGGATATAAATATTTCATATGATAAAATAAAATCTAAATGGTTTAAATAATCAAACCATTTAGACCCACTATAAACAAATTAAGAATTAGACCAATTACAAGTATAAGTCTGAGCTCCAGTCTCAAAGCCACATTTAGGAATGATACTACCAGACCTACAAGTTGCATCAAGAGGCCCAACTACGGAACAACCTCTCCCCCCTTCGAAAGAAGGATCTTCTAGCTCGGCCTGATCTTCTTGAGCGAAAACATTAACCGAAAAAAAGCCTACGATTAAAACTACAGGAATGAAATACTTTAACTTTTTGAACATCATGATTTTTGTTTTTGTGAAAAGATAATTTAAAAGTCCTTTAGAGAATTTGTTAAAGAAAGAAAGAAAGAAGCAAGTATTTGGTTAAATTATTTTGTGGTTATCCGCTACTTTGATAGTAGGCTGAGGAGATAAGAGTTAAGTGACACATACTTAATAATTGGAGTTTTCGTTCTTCGGTCTTCCCTGCCTACTGGCAGGCAGGCGTCTTCGGTCCCAATAAGCGAAGAAATGACGGCTATTGACTTCATTTCGGATACTTTTAAATTGTTTTTGAAATTAGTTCACTTCAAACCAGAAACTCCACCCGAAACCATAAATTTCATGACATCAGAGCTTTTCACGCCAGGCAGCTGTTTCATTTGTTACTTTATTCTGATACTACCTATTACTCACCTGAAAATTCAGAATTATCTGATCGGATATGATGGTAAAATTGAAATAAACAAGGTTAAAATATGCCAAATAGCTGCTTATAAATTAACTCAAAACCTGAACTCATGAAGTTAAAATCTACTGTCAATAGGATGAGTATGAGCTTTGGCGAAGCTCTGTTATATCCCAGATAGATTCTCTCAGTCCGTGTCTTCTGCGCAGTATAGGGAGAAGATACATCTGATTATTACTGAACTCTGAAAACTGAGCCTCCAATGACTCGTTCCGAGAAAGGTATTCTTCCATGACTTCTTCTCCAGGAGAACCTGGATAGGAGTAGCTCGCCCAAAAATCAGGATTGTAACGCGCTCTTCCCTTAATAAAAATCCAACTGTTATACCATTCAACGTGTGGATTTAGCGACCGATTAGGGGCTATTCCGCTGACGCCCATCCTATATTTCTCGCGCAATTGCTCTGAACTTAAATTCACAAATTCATAGTCCGTAGCAAATAGTTCGGCATATTCTTTCACTTTCCACACCTTCGGATCTGCTTCGGTATAAAAACCGTAATCAGTGTAGTAGTTTGTATAATTGGAATAGGTAAATACATAATCCCCATCCATTTTTCGCTGATATTTGACTACTCCATCACGTTTTTGTTCAGAATGGGTTTGCCCCAGTTTTTCATACAGTTGCTTCTCCCCAGTATATTGCTGGGAGAGCTCCATCATATGGATCCCATAGTCTCCTTGATCAATATAAAATACTGCTTTCTCCAATAAGCCATAGGTACTAAAGCCCCATTTATTGGACTTACGCTTTACACCTGAATTTCTGGCATTGATGGCTAAAACGAATACTTCTCGGTCTCCGATCTTTTTTCCGCCTAGCAGCTCATAATCAAACCATTTTGTGTTGAAATCCCATAACCTAAAAATCATGGAGGGAAAAATCCCATCTGCTACTGCATTTCTTGGATGACCAGCCACGGAGGTTAGAATCCCGTAGTCCGTTTTTTGGATTTGATCAAAAGCTAATTGGTTAAAAGAATTGCCTGAAACATTTTTCCTTTTGGAATGACTTTCCTGATATCCCTCCGAATGCATGTATCCACTTGCTCTGGTGAAACCTTGAATAGTGTCATTTCCCCAAATAAGCTCCCTGTAAAAAACATCTATTTCGTATGGCTGACCATATTGGGTTTTTATTAGATTGTCTCGTGCACGCTCCAAAATTACCTTTGGATCAAAATCCAAAACTATAGCCTGATCCAGCTCGTATTCACTCGGGATCAACTTCACCTGAATGGGAGAGCTCTTTAAATCGCTTACTTTGAGCGTTGTAGATTCAAAACCTATGTGCGAGAACACCACTTCCATGCTGTCTGGTGCATTGGCCGGAAGGCGGAAATTAAACTCTCCATCCAAATTACTGACCGTCCCTTTGCCCAGCTCGGTCACGATGATATTGACAAAGGGGACAGGTTCTGCATTATCTGAACGGATCACTATGCCGCTGACCAGGCTCTGCGAAAAGATGGATAACGGTAAAAAGAAACTAAGTAGAAGTAGAAATATCTTATTCACTTGCTAATTCAGGTTTAATAAATAAAATCCTTGCTTTTCGTTCTGCTCATCAAATAGACCATCTGCGATATATTTTTTGCCGATTTTTCCAAGAATTCTGAAGCGGCCCGGAACCGAAACATCTTTGATCAACACCTTTTGATGATAGATCTGAAGTCTCAGTGGATTGAACGTTTCATCGAGTAAATCGGCGGTATTGCTACCCTGCCTGTAAGTGCGAAAGACCAATTCAGCCTCTTCATCTACATATATATCTTTGTAATACGCCTCGTTCTTTCTAGAATATGAGAAATAAGAGGATTCGAAAGCTACATCTAGCGTTTGAGTTTCTTTGTAATCAATTTTCATCCCTACTCCTCCTGTACCAAAGGAGTCTTTCAGCTCCCAGTTTTGATCGTAAACATAGATGGTTGGGTCAATCTCATGGGTAACGTAAATTAGTCCATTTGTAGCATAATGATAATCCATACGTGCATGAAATGGAACAAAGCCGTATTGCTCATAAGATTCTGGTCGAGTTCCAAAAACCTCCATTACTTCACCGGATATAGGATTTACTTTACCCAAAATCCGACCTTCTTTGTAATAACTACGAGAAATGAAAGCATTGAACATGGGATGCTCCACATCTACCTTAGTTACGAGATGACCATCAGATAATTCTACAGTTTTGGCATTGTAGTTCATCAATTCATACATGCCTATGTATTCGCCTTTTGGATTGTCCAGCATCTCGTCATAGCTCACAGTGTAGACAAACTGGAGAACAGATTTATTTACGAACTCCCAATTGGAATCATATTGAAACAGCGACCAGCCGTGACGAATAACAAAGCCAGCTTTGCTGGGGATCAGCTCCGAGATGCCTTGCAATTCCTCGGGGCCATCAAGCTCCCGTTTGCGGATTCCAAGGGATTCACCCTCGACTGTGAATTCCTCAATAACTCCATAAGCCTGATCTACATAGAAAACAGCGTCCTCCTTCAGATAAAAGGAACCAATCTGAGAAGATCTCTCAGGCTCAACGAATACTGTGTCTATAGAAAATTCAATTCCATTTTCCCTAACATCAGCCTCATTTTTTGCAACAGGGTTACAGGCCACAGAAATGATGAGTATTAGAACCAAATACACGAAATAAGGAACCCGAGGATTCGGGTTCCTGGTTTGACTGAGTACCAATTTAACTTTTGCTTTTACAATCAATTGCTGCATTACACCTTTTTCGAAAAGAGATACAATTTCCTTCACCACATTTGTTATCCTTACAAACTTTAAGCTTTCCTGCTGCTTGTAGTTGGTCACAGTTGCTGTCTACAGCCTTATAGACGTTGAGTCCAAAATTGGCCACCTGAGCATAGCTTCTCCAAGTGTAACATCCTGAGATTGTAGATTGGGACTGAACAGCGCTAGGCAAACTAGTAGCATTCCTATACTCTTGATTTTTTTAAAATTAACGGTTTTTATTTTTGTGAAAAGATAAATTAAAAGTCACTTAGAACATTTGTTAAAAAAGTAAAGAAAGAAAGAAGCAAGTATTTAGTTAAATCATTTTGTGGTTATCCGCTACTTTGCTGGTAGGCTGAGGCGACAAGAGTTAAGTGACACATACTTAATAATTGGGGTTTTCGTTCTTCGGTCTTCCCTGCCTACCGGCAGGCAGGCGTCTTAGCTCCCAATAAGCGAACAAATGACGGCTACTGGCTTCATTGCCGATATTTATAAATTGTTTTTGAAATTAGTTCATTTTAAACCAGAAACTCCACCCGAAACCATAAATTTCATGACATCAGAGCTTTTGACGCCAGGCAGCTGTTTCACTTTCTCTCGAGGTACAAGGAATACATTTCCCGAGACATTGTAGCTGTGAGGAAAATAAACCGCTACCAAGTCTGGCATTCCAATCTCTGACATATCCTCTTGAGTGATAAAGCCCAATCGGGAAAGGTGCTCACTGATCTGCACGATCACCGGTGAGCTAAACTTCTTCTTATCTCCTACAAATGCACCCATCAAATCTTTAATACTGGTATAGATCAGATTGACCAAGGGGATTTTGATCAAGCCTCGCTCCATCCATTCAAAGAAAGGCTTGGCAAAGAAGAGACTAGCCAAGTAACCAAAGAAGGTTATCAAAGCCAGTACTATTAATATTCCTATTCCGGGAATCGGTACTGGAATCAAATTGTCCAAAAAGACAATGGTTTGATAGATAATGTAACTGGTGACAGCAATCGGAGTTAGGAATAGCAGTCCCCGTAGGAAATAGGAGACGATTCGAGTAGAAATAAATAACATAGTTTTGGTTAATTAAAAAAGTATGTTCAAAAAAAATGCCTAATCTCTAAGATTAGGCATTTTCTATTTCAAAGGCATATTTAATCAATCTAATAATTTGATCTTTACACTTCTGTAATATATTATACTCTCTGGATCGTGTGCCTGAAGGGCAATAGTACCGGAGCTCAAACTTTTCTCGCCCAATCCATTGGTGCGTTTTTCGTCCTTCGACTCATCATAATCGTTGACAGTATTTCCATTAATTTTGACGGTGACCTGGCTTCCATTGACAATCACATGCTCAGTGTACCATTCGCCATCTTGCACATAGACCTCTCTGACATCTTGGAAAGAATATACTGAACCGGTTTTTCTCCAATCACTATGAGATTGGTTCACTTGGATTTCGTAGCCTTTGCTCGGCCAGCCATTTTGCTGATATTGTGTATGGATAAAAATTCCTGAATTGGCCTTAGGCATGGTCTTCAGTTCTACCATCAATTCAAAATTTTTGAAATCATGACTACCAACCTCCCCGACATAGAATGCATGCCCGCGTGGACCTGCTACTTTGATCACGCCATCTTCCACGACGAAGGAGGCGGGGTTTTCATTCACTTTCCAACCGCTTAGGTCTTGACCGTTAAAGAGTTCAATCCATTCACCAGTTTGAGCTGAAAGGTGAATAGTAAAAAAGAAAAACACGAGTACTGACGAATATTTTTTCATGGAATAGGTTTTGGGGATTTATGTGCTAAAAGTTAATAAAACGACACGGAAAAAAACTATAATAAAAATAAAAGGCCCTGAATTTCTCCAGAGCCTTCACTATTTATTAAAATTAAATGGCTCTATATGGATTATAGTGGGTAATAGAATTTCCGGGAATAACTAAATGATCAATAATTCTAAGTTTCAGCTTTGCCTAGCGTATAATGGGTAGTCAAATTTGAGCTTCCCTGCTATGAAATAGATCATATTGATAAAGTTGTTGATGTTACGATATCCTCGGGCTCTTTTTTTTGCAAGCTGTATTTTAGAGTTGATTCCCTCCAGAATCCCGTTGTTGAGATTTGTTTCCGAATAATTGACCAATCCAGACCAATGCGCTTTCAGGGTATTTGCTGCTTTGATGAACGGATAGATTTTTGATTCTTCTGCCAGATCACACCAATAGGACAAGTAAGCTCCTGCCTCCTGTTTGTTATCAAACGTCCAAAATTCGGCAAACAACTCTTTTAACCTATATGCATTGGCAATACTGGGCAATAGGGTCAGTATAGTATACTTGTCTTCTTTGGCCTTCTCACTTAAGTTGCGATCGTTTTTCAGGAACGTGTATTTGTAGCCTTTGAGCATCGCAAATTCCTTTCTTTCAAGCATTCTGACTTTGTCCATGGCTTTATTGATGAGTTGGACTACATGAAATTTATCGAATGTAATAGCGGCATTCTCAAAGTTGCTCTGGATCCCTGAGATGAAAGCAGGGGACATATCAATACAAGTCTGTTTGATCTGCTCTTTTTTGCATCCTTTTGTTTCAAGATGTTTACAGATCGCATCAATGGTATCAGCACCTTTGCCGGGTACCGCATAAAGAACCCTTCGCTGATCCATATCCACGGCCACAGTGACATAATTGTGGCCTTTTTTCGAGGAAGTTTCGTCAATTCCAAGTACGCTTACCTCAGATTGATCGTCTGCCTGATGCGCTTTCGCTATCCAATACGAAAAAACATTCCATAGCCGTTGTGGGTAAACATCCATAATCTGGGCAACCTTGCTCACCGGCATTTCTGATTCAATTAACAACATGCTGAAAGCTTCAAAAAGCAGTGTAAACCCACTTCCTGAACGAGCCCAGGGCACACTGACTGTTTCTGTACCACCTTGCGCGGTTTTAACACGAGGAACCCTGGCGTGTAAAAAACATTTATGTTGGAAAAAATTGAGCTGTTGCCAGGTTCGCTCCACAGTATCATGAGTTTTTCCTCCAGGAAATTTAAAGCCTTTTTCAAAGTCAAGGTAAATATCGATCTGACCTTCAATCCCATTCAAAGGCTTGATCATGTCAATACTTTTTACATACCATGGCTTCTCCAAGCTCAAAGCCATCTCGAATAATTGGTTACTGTTCATTTAGTAAAATTAAATATTTTACTAATTTAGTTACATGCTACCCACTACAAATCACCAAGAGCCAATTAAATCTTAAAGATCTATTCCCATGAATGACATAAATGCCAAGCCCATCAGTCCAGTCAACAGCATGGTGATACCAAGGCCTTTGAGCCCGTTAGGAACGTGTGAGTATTTTAATTTCTCCCTAATCGCTGCTAAAGCCACAATAGCTAAAAGAAAACCTGTTCCTGACCCAAAGCCATAAACAGATGCCTCTGCCAAAGTATAATCACGTTGTGCCATAAATAATGACCCACCAAGAATTGCACAGTTTACAGCGATCAGCGGTAAAAATATTCCCAAAGCACCATAAAGTGCTGGGGCGAACTTTTCAACTACCATCTCTACTAGTTGGACCATCGCTGCTATAATAGCTATGAACATGATGAATCTAAGAAACGAAAGATCTATAGAAGCCAACTCTCCACTTACCCACGAAAGCGCACCTTCCTTCAACACATATTCATTCAATAACCAGTTGACTGGCACAGTCACTGACAGTACAAAGATCACGGCTGCACCAAGACCAATTGCAGTACTTACTTTCTTTGATACTGCAAGAAAAGAACACATCCCTAAGAAGTAAGCAAATACCATATTGTCGATAAATATCGACCGAATACCCAAATTAAATAAATCCATTTTTACAGCTTCTAATTAATTTTCAACATAACCTGTCTTGGTACGCTGTACCCAGATAATCAATCCTAGTATGATAAAGGCTCCAACTGGAGAAACCATCAAACCGTTGGTTGCTAATTTGAAATCAGGCCCAAAAAGACTAGATACATATTCAAAAACCGGAATACCGAATACTGCTCCAGACCCCCAGAGTTCTCTGAAAAAAGCTACCGCAAGTATGATCCATGCATAACCTAAAGCAGATCCAAATCCATCCAGGACTGAATCATATGGCTTGTTACCCAAAGCAAATGCTTCCAATCGACCCATTACAATGCAATTGGTAATAATCAAACCTACGAACACTGAGAGCTCCTTATACATATCAAAAGCAAAGGCCTTCAAAACCTCACTTACTAAGGTTACTAGTGTAGCCACTACTGCAAGCTGTACGATTATTCGAACACGGCTTGGAATCGTATTTCGCATCAATGAGATTGTCAGGTTCGCCATCACAACCACGAAAATTACCGATATTGCCATTACTAATGTAGGCTTCATTTGTGTAGTCACTGCTAGCGCTGAACAAATACCTAATACCTGTATAGTGATTGGATTATCATCAACTAATGGATCAGATACTAATTTTCTCCTTCGTTTCGAAAGAATTGCTTCAGCGGGCTTCTTTACTTTCGTTTTTTCTAAAGTTTCAACACTCATATTTTTATATTCTAGAGTTGATTATTGGATTATAACACAGCAACGGCTGAGGAGGACTTCTTGCTCTCAATGTATGGCTGATAATACCCTAAATAATTCTTTAGCATATTATTGACTCCATATGCAGTGATTGTAGCACCAGACATACCATCTACTTGGTGTGGATTACTATCGTAGTCTTTACCCTCACCTTTTTGCATTTGAATTGCAACTAAATCTCCTCCCTCATCAAAAATTTGTTTTCCTTCAAATCTAGCTTGAACTCCGGGTTCAGTGATTCTTGCTCCAAGGCCAGGAGTCTCTCCAGCATGAGCTAAGGTAATGCCACCTACGGTATTCATATCAGTATCCAATGCAAGAAAGCCCCAGATAGCATCCCAAAGACCTGCTCCATAGATCGGGAAAACATAAGACTTTACCTTAGCTGGATCATTTTCTTCGTGAAAGACATAGACTGGAAATTGACGTTCAGCAGCAGACTTTTTGTAATTTTTCGCTACGTCTACAGCTTGAGCAGTTACTCCTGCCACCTCTCTCCCATTCGTATCAACTACAGTGGATGTGATATGGCTATTATAATAGGTATTTACATCATCTGGTGTCATCGCGGCAACTTCATCTCCTGAAATAACTGCTCCCAGAATTTGCTTCTTCTGATCTAAAGCTATTGCTTCTTTCTGCATCGGACCTAGAACCTGAGAAGTACCAGAAAGAAGTAGTCCCAAAACTATTGTCAGAATGACAGAAAATGTAATAATATAAGTGTTAGACTGTTGCACGTTGTAACCTCCTTGTTTTATTGGCTTTAACTACATAATAATCGATCAACGGTGCGAAAACATTCATGAACAGCACCGCCAACATAATTCCCTCTGGGTACGCTGGATTGGTAACACGGATAATAACCGTTAATATACCTATTAACAAACCATAAACCCACTTTCCAGTTTCGGTCTGGGCTGAGGAGACTGGATCAGTTGCCATAAAGACAATACCGAAGGCTAATCCTCCAATTACCCAGTGGTACTCTGGAGGCATGGCCATATACTCATTGACTGCAAAAAGATTCATTATAAATCCCATTATGTACGCACCGGCAAAACCCGAAACTATAATTTTCCAACTGGCAACTCCTGTTCCAATTAAAATTAGAGCTCCTACCAATACCATAAGCGTGGATGTTTCTCCTATTGATCCAGGTATCCAGCCCACAAATAAATTTGAAAAACTAAATAAATCTGTTCCCATTACTGAGTTGTGAGTAGCTAAGGCATCTGTGACAGGCACACCATCAATACCAGCATTATACGCTACAGAAAGAGCTGTCGCGCCCGAATAACCATCCACAGCAGCTTTATCACCTAAATACGTCCAAACCTGATCACCTGAAATCTGAGCAGGATACGCAAAGTACAGGAACGCTCTTGCAGTCATTGCAACATTGAGAATATTCATGCCGGTTCCCCCAAAGACTTCCTTGGCAATCACAACCGCAAAAACAGTTGCAAGTGCAACTTGCCACAGTGGTGTAGTAGCAGGGACTACCAATGGAATAAGAATCCCAGTTACAAGAAATCCTTCATTTATCGGGTGCTTTCGGATTACCGCAAAAATTGCTTCTACCATTCCACCAGCCGCATAAGCTACGAGAATAATAGGAAGTACTAAAACCATACCTGTGGTGAGCTTATCGCCAAAATGATCCCAAATGCCAGTAGTACCACCAGTTGCTAACAAGTGCTGATGACCGGTATTATAAATCCCAAAAATCAATGCTGGAATCAGAGCCACCACAACGGTGATCATCATCCGCTTCAAATCAATTGCATCCTTTACCTGGGCACCTTTAACACCTGTCGTATGCTTCGGACTAAAAAGAAATGACTCTCCTGCTTCAAACGCGTAGTACAAACTTTCTAGCTTGCCTCCCTTTTCGAAAAGAGGACGTTGCCTATCCATTAATTCTCTTAGAAACTTCATATCTTTTAACTATACTGAATTAACTCTATACCTTTTCTTACTAGTTCCTGAACTGGATGCTTTGATACATCCACAAACTCACAAAGAGCCAAATCTTCTTCCACTATCTCGTAAATCCCGAGTTCCTCAATTTCATCGTAATCATCAGCTAAGATTGCTTTCAACAAATATACAGGAAGAATATCCATTGGAGTAACAGATTCAAAGACACCAGTCTGAACGAATGCTCGCTCTTCGCCTCTACCATTTGAATCAAGAACAAATTCCTTCTTTGGAGTGAGAAAAGAGAACAAGCCTAATGCTCTATGGTAACTTAATTTTTCTATTGTTGGTTTAGCCCAACCGAGAAATTCATAATAATCACCTTCTGGAATTACAGTGATATGATTATGATAGAACCCTAGAAAACCTTCTAAATGAATTCTCTCACCAGTCAGTACATTTCCAGAAATAACTCTTACATGTCCCGAGTTCAAATTTCCTTTGATAAAAGTGGAAACATTGGCTCCGCTGTAAGTCCTCACGTAGGATGGCTTAGTGATTTCTGAACCAGTTACTGCAATCACCTTTGATGAGTCATATACACCATCTAATACAAACTTACCAATTTGTACTACTCCAGTTGGAGCAACTGTCCAAGCTATATCACCTTTATTGATTGGATCAAGATGGTGAATCTGCACACCTACATTTCCTGCGGGGTGAGGTCCTGAAAATTGGTTGACTTGTACATTTTTAATTTCAGCGAACACTGCGGGAACTGGCTTAGATCCATCAAGATTCAAATGAACCTTGCCCAGAGTTAGTTTGGCCAACGTATCTATTCCTGCCTGAAGATATTTTTCCTCTCCTTGAAGACTGAATCCGTAATCCGGGGCCAAAGGATGCGTGTCGAATCCCGAGATGAAGATTGCTTTTGGAACATCAGCAGGGTTAGCTACAACCCCAAAAGGTCGCTGGATGATATTAGGCCAAACACCGCTCGCTGCTAATTTCCCAATTAGGATATCTCGATCTATTGATTCAAGATTTAATTTTTGGGAAGTATCGAAAATTATGTCTTTATCAGCCAAAATTGTAATTTCAAGTAGTTTCCGGCGATCTCCTCTCTTAATTTCTACAATTTCTCCAGAAACAGGTGACGCGTAAATAACTTGGCTCATACTCTTATCGATCAACAATGGAGTACCTGCTTTCACAGTATCCCCTTCGTTTACAAGGACTTTAGGACGCTGAAAACCTATAAAATCCGTTGGCTTGATAGCGAAAGTTTGAGGTGTTGCGAAATCAGAGAACTCCTTCTTCGGTTTCCCAGCCAAATTGATGTCAAAGCCTTTCTTAAGCTTCACTATTTTAGACATATCTGTTTTAATCTATGAGCTTTTAAATCCAGGTTTAAATCTAATGAATAACCCTTTTATTTTTGACTTTATTGCCGTTTAATCTGAAAATTTTAATCTGAAAAAAAATTATTTGTTACGATATCCTTCATCACTAGGTGGTTAACACTCGTTGAGATTGAAGGTCCAAGTATACCTTCACACGCTCCATTAACCACATTGGAGTTGAGGTAGCTCCGCAAATTCCAACTTTATCATCTTTTGAAAACCACTCAAAATCTAACTCTGTCTCATTTTCAATGAAAAAGCTTCTCGGATTTTCACCTAAGCAGACTTGATACAGCGCCTTTCCGTTAGAACTTTTCTTTCCAGAGACAAACAGAATCACATCATTTTCTTTCGCAAATCGCTGAAGTTGAGGCTCTCTGTTTGAAACTTGCCGACAGATCGAATCATTGGCATTATAGTCCAACTCAGTCAATTCTCCTTTGCTGGCTTTAATTCGCTCTTCAATTTTTCCAGAAATTTCATAAAAGCCTTTCGTGCTCTTGGTAGTTTGGCTGAAAAGCGTAACTGGGCGTGTAAAGTCTATTTTATCCAAATCTGACTCCTCCATCACCACGATTGCTTTTTCTAAAGTTTGACCGGTCAACCCAATCACTTCGGCATGGCCTTTCTTGCCATAAATCACAATCTGCCCTTTTTCACGCTCCATTTTATCAAATGCATTTTTCACCCGATTTTGGAGCTTCAATACTACCGGGCAAGAGGCGTCGATCAGTTCAATATTATTTTCTATAGCTGTTCTATAAGTTTCGGGTGGTTCACCATGAGCACGAATCAGTACTTTACAGTCAGTTAGCTGGTTTAACTGCTCCCTGTCTATGACTACAAGCCCTTTCTCACTCAATCTCCTAACTTCCATATCGTTGTGTACAATATCTCCGAGACAGTATAACTTCTCGCCGTGCTCCATCTCATCCTCTGCCATCTTAATAGCGAACTCTACTCCGAAGCAATAGCCTGAATTTTTATCAATTGTCACTTCCATAGCCTAATTCATTTTAATTTTTGCCTTAGCTAGCTGCACGATTTGTGCCACTTGCTCTTCAAAAGTCAAATCACTCGTATCCACTTCCACCGCATCAGGCATTTTCATCAAGGGACTTTCTGTCCGTGATGAATCTACCTCATCTCTATCAGCCAAATTTTCCTCGATTTCTATCAACTCAACAGCTTGTCCTTTTTCAAGCAACTCCAGCTGTCGTCGTTTGGAGCGGGTGTTCAGATTAGCGGTCATAAATATTTTCAACTCCGCATCTGGAAAAACTACTGATCCGATATCCCGCCCATCCATGACTACACCCTTTTTATTTCCCAAACGTTGCTGTTGCCCTACAAGTTCTTTTCTGATCAAAGCTATGGTGGCCAGCTCGCTCACTTTTTGAGAAATATGCATGGATCGAATCTCATCCTCCACATTCTGCCCATTCAAATAAGTCTCTTGAAGTCCTATTTCAGGATTTATTTGAAATGAAATATCCAATGCATCTAATCCTTTCTTCACCTCTTCTTCATTTGATGGAGAAAGCTCTTCATTCAAAAAGTGTAGTGTAGCAGCCCGATACATCGCTCCTGAGTCGATATAAGTATAACCCAGAATTTTTGCTACTGCTTTGGCAGTTGAACTTTTACCACAACCTGAATAACCATCGATGGCAATTACGATTTTACCCATCTAAAAACTATGCGTTTCCGCTTTTTAATTCAGGCGCAAATATAGTAGTTTTAATCACACCGATTCTTTAATACCAGAAAGCTCTATCAGTAATCTGACTTAAATCATATTTCAAAAGCCCCAATTCTCATGCAACTCAAAGCGCAATTCGTCGATATCCCAAATCAAAAAATTTACCCGGTACTGCTCAGTGTTGTGAATTCCAAAATTCACAATATTAAGCCGGTTGCTCCTGAAGCTGGCCTCCCTTTTCTGACGCCGGGATTCATCGATGCCCATGTACATGTGGAGAGCGCTATGCTTGTTCCATCCGAATTTGCTCGATTGGCAGTAGTTCACGGCACGGTAGCTACCGTCTCTGATCCACATGAGATTGCGAATGTCTGCGGAATGAAAGGCGTAGATTATATGATTGAAAATGGCAGGCAGGTCCCGTTCAAATTCTATTTCGGTGCACCATCCTGCGTGCCTGCAACGCCTTTTGAAACAGCTGGAGGCGAAATAAATGTAGAAGATATCGAGCAGCTCATGAGCAGACCGGAGATTCATTACTTGGCAGAAATGATGAATTGGCCTGGTACGGTGAACCAAGATCCAGTAGTCATGGCAAAAATCAAGATCGCTCAAAAATATGGCAAACCGATCGATGGTCATGCGCCTGGACTGCAGGGAGAGCTTGCCAAAAAATATGTAGAAGCAGGCCCAAGTACCGACCACGAGTGCTTTACTTATGAAGAAGGGCTTGGCAAAGTAAAGCTTGGAATGAAGATCGCCATTCGGGAAGGCTCGGCTGCCAAAAACTTTGAAGCGCTGATCGACCTGATCGATGACTATCCTGAAATGATTATGTTTTGCTCGGATGATAAGCATCCTGATAATCTGGCACTATCTCATATCAATGACCTCGCAGCTCGAGCTGTTGCCAAAGGAAAAGACCTTTTCGATGTACTTCGAGCAGCTTGCCTCAATCCGATTTCACATTATTCACTTCAAGTTGGTCAATTAAGAGCAGGTGATCCTGCTGATTTTATTTTGGTCAAAGACTTGGAGAAATTCGAGGTCTTGGCAACCTATATAAATGGTGAAAAAGTAGCGGAAAATGGGAAAACGCTGATTCAGCGAGTCAATAATGACATTATTAATAATTTCAATTGTTTGCCGAAGACCACAAAAGACTTTCAAATAAAATCAAAAGGAAGTAAAGTCAGAGTAATCGAAGCTTTAGACGGGCAGTTGATCACGCCTGCTAGTGAAGGAGAGATTTTGGTTAGAGAGGGATTTGCTGAATCGAATCTAGCACAAGATATTTTAAAGATCACAGTCGTGAATCGCTACGAAGATGCTTCTCCAGCAGTCGCTTTTATCAAAAATTTTGGCCTAAAATCCGGAGCAATTGCCTCCTCTGTTGGGCATGATTCCCACAATATTATTGCAGTAGGCGTCGATGACGAATCAATCTGTCGGGCGGTCAATCTGATTATCGAAGCAAAAGGGGGTGTCTCAGCTGTCAATGGAAATCAGGAAGAAATCTTGCCACTGCCAGTGGGTGGCATCATGTCCGCTGCCGATGGCTATGAGGTAGCTAAAGCCTACACCAAGATCGATCGGATGGCCAAGGATATGGGTTCGCCATTGAATTCTCCATTTATGACCTTGAGCTTTATGGGGTTACTGGTCATTCCAGATCTAAAACTGAGTGACAAGGGATTATTTAGTGGGGAGAAATTTGAGTTTGAGGAGTTGTTTTTTGGCCTGACCTAAAATTTTTAAAAAAAATTTGCATTTAGTTTTTTTTTTTGCGGCACTTCTCATATTAGAGGGGATCAATTTGGCCAAAAGATCAGAATCCCAGAGTAATCTGGATGTAAATCAATTATCAAACAAACTAAAAAAAACAGGAATCATGAGGAAACTAAAATTATTTGTAGTAGGTATCGGACTTGCCGGGATGGCAGGATTTGGAATATCGTATTTGGGTGCATCTGAGGCTGAGGCACAGAGTGGAATAGCGAAATGTAACTGGAATGGTAATGACTGCTTCAGTCCGATAGAGCGGGCCATGTGTGTTTGCGAAGAAGGTATTGGAACATAAGTTAAAACAGTAGTCACGGAAGAAGTTATTTCAAAAAGTCAGAATTATTTCTAATCTGATATGAAATAGCTTCTTTTTTAAATTCAGATTCATGAAGAAAATATTCTCGTATTTCATCCTATTCAACACGCTATCGTGTGCTGAACCAAAAACCCCAGCTACCCTTAGAGCCTATACTTTTGAATCATTGGAGATTCCGGTAGCTGAAAATTTTGCGCCTCGAATTACCCGGAATCAATATATGGATACAGACTCTGGAGAGTATTTGGCCATCTTCAACAAAACCTCACCTCGCTTGGAGATTTTCAATTTGGATACCAAGAAATCTGCTAAAAGTATTTACATTCAATCTGAAGGCCCTAACGGAGTCAGATCATTTAATGGGTTTACGATTATTGCAAAAGATTGCCTTCTACTTGCAGCTATCCCCCCAAAGCTTCAGATCTTAGATTTTGAGGGAAATAAAAGAAGAAGTATACCCATAAATGACCCTGAAAACAAAGTAAACTGGCTGGGATCGACTAATCTATTACCCTTTATATTCAATGATTCCATCCTCTTTGGCTCACAACCTTTTTTCACCGATATATTTAGAACGACTGAAAGTCAGGCTCAAAAATCAAAACCATTTTACAGAATTAATCTCCAAGGTCAGAATCCCGAGGTAAAATGGCTATCAATTAATCGACCAAGTGATGAATGGGAAAACGGTAAAGTAAGCCCCGAGCTTGCTTGGGCAGATAGATTCGACAGCATTGTAGTGTCTCCCTTAGAGGACCATAGGCTCTGGATTTTATCCAAGAAAGATGAGAAATTGTTAGGATACAAGGAAGCGAAAACAAGCACAATCAAGAAATTTGATATACTAAATGACTATCCTGTAGGCGATAAAGGAATAATCAAAAGCCTGGAAAGTGGCAGATATGAAATTATTATATATGATCAGTTTAGAGAAGTTTTTTATCGATTTTTCTTTGCTGCAATTGATATAGAAACGTATTCCTTTACCCCCAGAGAACTCTATTCAAATAAACCTAAAATAGGAATCCTCATTCTTGATAAAAATTTAGAGATTATTGGCGAACACGTCTTTCCAGATCACTATGTCGAAAATTGGAACTACTTCGTCGGCAAAAAAGGCCTTTACGTCTCCACCAATAATCCCAATCGGGATGATTTTGATGAAAACGTACTGCGCTACGACATCATACGCTTTGAAGGATTGAAGTATGACGAGTAAATCATGGTGGATACTGACGATCGTCTGCCTAAACTCCTGCCAACAGATAGACATCGTGCAGATAGCAAATACACTAGCTATTCCTGAACCGAAGAAATGGATCTTGGTCATCCACCCCGAAGGCTGTAAAACTTGTCTTGATAGCTTTTATGAAGAGTTGATGACCCTACCACCCAGCGAAGATGGAGCGATAGTCATCTTGGCTAAAAACACCAAAACCCTTCGGATGAATCCATTGGTCGAAAATTCACCAATTCCCCTATACCTAGACGAAGAAAAACTACTTATTCAGGAAAATCTGGTTGATCCGACAGATCAGATTCTGGTTTTCAGCAAGGATGGCGTCAAAGGATTTGATATTCTGGACTATCAGAAAGCGCTTGAGTAATTAAATATAAAATGATACCCTGCATCATTCAGAATGACCTATCCATTTTCAGATACCACTATTTTTTTGAAGATTGAATATAGAGTGGTAATAGGAAAAAACCTGTCAGATTTCCGAAATCTGGCAGGTTTGGTTTTTTAAAACTCTGACGTAAAATGAAACTCAATCTCAGGATAGTTTTCCTGCACCATCTGAAGCCAAGCTTTTGACTCGGCCATAAAGACCAACTTGCCCTCCTTATCATGCGCAATATGACGGTTTTTGGATCTGACGAATTCTTCCAGCTGCTTTTTATCTTTACTTGTAATCCAGCATGCCTTGTATAGATTCATTGACTGAAACTCTACCGTAGCATTGTATTCATTCTTCAATCGGAATTGGATTACTTCAAACTGAAGTTGACCTACTGTACCAACTACTTTTCGGGAACCTATATCAAATGTGAACAGCTGTGCAACTCCTTCTTCCATCAATTGCTTCAGTCCTTTCTCGAGCTGCTTGGTTTTCATCGCATCCTTATTCACCACTTCGCGGAAAATCTCCGGTGAAAAACTTGGGATTCCGGTGAAAACCATGTTTTCTCCTTCGGTAAGGGTATCTCCAATTTTAAGATTTCCGGTATCGTAAAGTCCAACTATATCTCCTGGAAATGCCTCATCGATGATCTCTTTATCTTGGGCCATAAACTGGGTCACATTGGAAAACCGCAATGGTTTTACTCCTCCCACATGATTGTAAGGCTTGTTTCGCTCAAATTTGCCTGAACAGATTCGAAGGAAAGCAATACGGTTTCGGTGATTAGGATCCATATTTGCATGGATTTTAAAGATAAAACCTGAGAATTTTGCTTCATCTGGTTTGACTTCCCGCTCATCTGTTTTACGACTTTTCGGAGCTGGAGCAATTTTTATAAACGTATCCAGCATCTCGTTGATCCCAAAGTTATTTACAGCGGATCCAAAAAACACCGGAGCAATTTTTCCAGACAGGTAAGCCTCGGTATCAAACTCAGGATAAACGCCTTCAATCAATTCCACATCTTCACGCAGTTGATTGGCAAAGCCTGGACCGATCAATTTTTCCAATTCAGGATCTTCTACATTTTCAAATTCCCTACGAACGTCACTCAGCTTTCGCTGGGATGGGGTAAAGAGATTCAATTTATGATCAAAAATATTATATACGCCTTTGAAGCTTTTCCCCATACCGATCGGCCAAGAAAGCGGATGGCACTGGATATTAAGCTTCTGCTCTACTTCTTCCAAAAGCTCATAGGGATCTCTTCCTTCTCGATCCAGCTTATTGATAAAGCAGATCACCGGCGTATTTCGCATCCGGCAGACTTCCATGAGTTTCTCCGTCTGAATCTCCACGCCCTTCACGCAGTCAATGACCATAATCACCGAATCGACGGCGGTCAAAGTTCGGTAGGTATCTTCCGCGAAATCTTGGTGACCTGGAGTATCAAGCAAGTTGATTTTCATTCCTTTGTATTCGAAGCCCATCACGGAAGTGGCAACAGAGATTCCACGCTGCTTCTCAATAGCCATCCAGTCAGACTTAGTAGCAGTATCGATCTTATTGGATTTGACCGCGCCGGCAGTTTGGATTGCTCCGCCAAAAAGGAGTAGTTTCTCCGTCAGAGTAGTCTTCCCAGCATCTGGGTGAGCAATGATGGCAAAAGTTCTACGTTTCTGGATTTCTTCTTTCAGACTCATGGGTAATGTTTTTCAGGATGCAAAGGTAAGGAAAAAGTGTGAAGGGATTTATGTATGACGATTTACAAGAGCTATGAATCAATAATCATTTTCCATAATTCTGTTCCTTTTGTTCACTTCCAGGATTTTTGAATTAGCCAGCTTGGTTGCAGTACCTCAGAATCTCGTAAATCGTATTTCGTCAATCGAAATTAATACTCTAATATCCCTTCAGTGACAAACTGCGATGCGCCTTCGAGGCTTCCATGAAGCACGATTCTAAAAGTCGTACCCTTTCCGACTTCAGAGTTTTTGACAAATATTTTACCGCCGTGATAGCCTTCGATAATACGCTTGGCAAGGGTCAGGCCCAATCCCCAACCACGATGTCTGGTTGAAAAGCCAGCATTAAACACACGTTTGTACATATTCTTCTCCATACCTTTCCCGGTATCAGAGATATCGACTATTACAAACTTATCGCTGTCTTGGAGCACATCGATGGTGATAATTCCTTTGCCTTTCATGGCATCGACTGCATTTTTACAGATATTTTCAATGACCCACTCAAATAGCGGACGATTCATCATGGCATCGAGATCTTTCGAATCTGCATTGATATTCATCTCCACTTTGGTCGAAATCCTAGGTCTTAGATAGGTTATAGTCTCCTCAATACTTTCATAGAGATTTTCCGGCTGGATCACTGGCTTACTTCCGATACTACTAAACCGCTCAGTCACCATTCTAAGTTTTACCACATCCTTATCCATTTCTTGGATAATCTCGCGGTTTTCCTCCCAGACTGGAGAATTTCGTAGGTAATCAATCCATGCCATCAAAGAAGCGATTGGAGTCCCCAATTGATGCGCCGTCTCTTTGGTCAATCCTGCCCAAACACGATTTTGCTCCGCAATTTTGCTTTGATTAAAAAGTGTGTAAGCTAAAACTCCAAAAAGAATAATGACTGCTAACTGAACGTATGGATAGTATTTCAGATTGAGAAGAAGCTCAGAATTCCTGTAGAAGACTTGGATACCTGCCTCTTCGAGTAAAATCGGTTCGTACTCTTCTCGCATCTCGAGTAGTTCGGACTCCAAAGTCCGAATCGAATCTAATCCATCGGCATTTTTCTTGAAGCGTATATTCCTAAATTCAATCGGATCTCCCTCCGGATCGACCATTATGATTGGAATAGAATAATTTTGCTGAATTATTTCCTGATTGATAAAAGTCAGATTTTCAGCATTACTTGCTGCATATTCCAGCGCAGCTGAGAGTAGCTCAATCTGCCTGCGCTCGCGCTCTTTAAGCTCATTCACCAGTCGGTTAGTGTACCAAATCGAACCAGAACCAATGACTATTGAAACCAAAATAACAATCCACTTGACTTGTTTCTTGTTGCTGTAAAGATCGACTGAGGTAAGGTCTTGAAATCGGTTTTTCATCGGTTCTAGTGAGACTTCAATAGTAACTTCCTATCGATAAATTTAGTATAAAACCTAGCCAGTTTTAAAAGTTAGACATAAAGCCTTCAGCACTAAATTTAGCCTTAAATTTTTGGAAGAAAAATCTAATTAATCTTAGCTTTTGAGTTTAGTTATTTGTCTTGATCCACTTCCAAAGGGTCTTATAGGTAGGCTTTGTACCATGCATCAGAATTCCGATTCTGTAGATTTTTCCCGCCAGCCATGTTGTGCTAATGAATCCTATTATCAACAAGCCCATTGACAATGCCAATTCTAAACCAGGCACGCCATAACTCACCCTACCCATCATTGCAATAGGTGAGGTAAGCGGAATGATAGAAAGCCAGAAGGAGGTAGTACTATTTGGATCATTAAGCACAAAGACAAAAAGGCCTAAGTAAGCTACAATCAGAGGGATTGTTACCGGTAGCATAAACTGCTGTGCGTCTGAAGGAGCATCGACTGCTGATCCGATACCGGCAAAAAGCGCTCCATACATTAAATATCCACCCAAGAAATAAAATATAAAACAGAGTACCAGCTCGGTCACATTAATTCCTGAAATCATTTGGAGAATATCTCCCAATTGAGTGTTTGGCAGTGACTGACCCAAGTCTGTACTAGCCATTTCCATCGCTTGCTGCTGCGGCATCTGCATGCCCAAGAATCCAGTCACCACTGTAGTTAATATGCCGATCAGTACAATCCAAATAATTAATTGAGTTAGCCCGACAGCGGCAATCCCCAAAATTTTACCCATCATCAATTGAAAAGGCTTCAGTGAGGATACCAAAATTTCCACAATACGGCTTGACTTCTCCTCAATGACGCCTTGCATAATCTGATTCCCATAAATGAAAATAAACATATAAATCAGAATCCCCGCCAAGAATCCTATCGCGTAATTGACCGTAGCATCGCTTACTGTTTCGGCCCCTTGATCATCAAGCGTAATGGACTTGATCGCAACTTTGGTACGGACATCATTGATTATCTTCGGATCAATTCCACTTTCGAATAGCCGCTGTTCTTCGATTTTCTTTTTGAGATTATTCTCCAAATAACTGATCAGATTCATATTTGGATTCTCCTCCCCATAATAGGTAATCCCCGCCGGAGATTTCAGATCCATCTTTGGGATCAGTAGAAACCCATAGCGTTCTCCATTTTGTACTAATACTTTTGCTTCTTCTACTGTAGTGTTTGAGAATGAAAAGGCATATTGCTCTGAGCTTTCTAAGAAAAAAAGCTTGTTTTCATCAATGACTTCAATAATCCGCAACGATTGATTTTCTTTCTCTTGTAAAGCTATCCAAACAAAGATTCCCATGATGGCGGGGAAAATGAGTGGAGTCAGTAAAGTGACTAATAAAAATGATTTTTTCTTTACACGAGATACGTATTCTCGCTGGATAACAAGCCAGATTTTATCCATTTTCTGATGCTTTTACTTGATGAATAAAAATCTCTTCCATACTCGGGACTACTTCTTGAAACTTAATGATTTCTCCATATTCCATGAGTTCATGAAGCAGTTGATTTGGAGTCTTACCACTTAGTGGAAGTGTAAAATGCATTATTGAATCTTCCTGCTTGGCAGCCCACTCGGTAGGAATCGGCCGAATCAAATGATCTAAAGAGATGGAATAAACATCAGGACGGTAGCTTAGTTTGATCTGTTTAATAGTTCCGTCCAGAATCTTTTCAGACCGGTTGATCATGGCTACTTGGTCGCACAAAAGCTCTACAGATTCCATACGATGGGTGGATAGGATCACTGTTGTCCCTCTTGATTTTAGTTCCAAAATCTCATTTTTGATTATTTCCGCATTGACCGGATCAAATCCAGAGAATGGCTCATCTAAGATTAGTAGTGGTGGATTATGAATTACGGTGGAAATGAATTGAATCTTCTGAGCCATCCCTTTGGACAGGTCTTCGATTTTTTTTTCTTTCCAGCTTGCGATTTCCAGCTTATCCAACCACTGATTGATTTTGGTTTTGGCATCAATTGAGGACAGTCCCTTTAACCTGGCAAAATAGATCATCTGATCCCATACGGACATCTTTTTATAAAGACCACGTTCCTCTGGTAAATAGCCAATCTGGGCGATATGTTTTGGGGCTAGTAATTCTCCATTGATGTAGATAGACCCGGAATCACTATCGATAATTTGATTGATAATCCGAATTAACGTTGTTTTACCAGCCCCATTTGGACCAAGCAATCCAAATATGATCCCTTTGGGTACATCAAGATCTACCTCTGAAAGGGCTTTGGTAATATTATAAGATTTATTAAGTTTTTCAATTTTTAGCATTAGGGCAAAAAGTAAGCTTTAATCTATGGTAATGGAACCCACACCGACATCAATGGTTAATTCAATTCTTCTTGGGTCTGATTCTTTGTATCCCTTGGTGACGTAGGTATCACCATCCAATGCTTTTAAATACCTAGGTACAGAAGCTCTACACATCGGAGAAGTTTTCATTTTAATTTTGATCGGATACGAATCAGAGGGTAAGTTTAGCTTAAGTGTTCCAGCGCCTACAGCAGCAATTACCTCACTTCCACCAGATATTCCATCTGAAAAGTCAAGGTCTATCTTTCCATAGTTCACTTCAACAATTATCTTTTTGGCATTAGTATAATTTACCTTATCAAGAGTAACCGTTCCCATATTCAAAGTCACTAATAATGTGTCCATTTGGACCTGATTGGGGATCTCTGAGCTGTAGTGGACGTAAACATCTGCACTAGCGCTTTTTATTTTTAATTTACTTATTATCAGGTTAGCCAGATCAAAATTAGAACTTCCTATCCCAAGATTAAAATCAAGAGTATACCGATAGTCAGTTGTAAGCCCCAAATCCCAAGTATGATCAAAGTCAGTTGATGAGCTCGAAAAAATCTTTGAAGTGATACTTTTTCCTAGATTCTCGGACTCCACATTTTTGTGAACCAAAGAAGCTTTTAGCACATTATTGGAAATTGAATTAGAAAAAACTGGCAAAATATTAGCTTTTTCTAGATGTCCATGGATATATAATGGATCTGAGGAGCGTATTTGTTTAAGCTGAGTAGTACTTTTATAGGAGGTGAATTCCAAAGAAACTAATTCAAATCCTTTAGTCTCAGTAACCTTAAATTCTTTGATTAATTGTGCCTCACTTAGACTGACTTCTCCTAAAAACATAAGGAAAAAAAGACACAAATTTTTGAGCATAGGGTTAAAGTACGGGTTGATATTCAAAAAGTTTATGAAAAATATAAAAAAAGCCAGAATAAATTCTGGCCTAAATATTTAAAAGAACTCTTTCATTTTGTCTAAGAAGGTTTTATCACCTTTACCTGGATCAGGCTTGAAATTTTCTGAATGTAGTAAACTTTCAAGTAGTTGTCTTTCTTCCTTCGATAGATGAGTTGGAGTCCAAACATTGACCATGATTAGTTGATCACCTCTAGTATATCCGTTGATATCCTTTATTCCTTTCCCTTTTAATCGCAACATTTTGCCTGATTGAGTACCAGGATCAATTTTGATTTTAACTTTACCTTCGATGGTAGGGACCTCCACGGATGCTCCTAATGCTGCATCAATAAAGGATACATAAAGATCAAAAATCACATTGTTCCCATCTCGTTGTAGAATAGTGTCCTCTACTTCTTCAATCACAATCAGTAAATCTCCTGGAACTCCTCCCGGTGTTTCATTCCCTTTACTTGACATGCTGAGCTGCATTCCTTCCGCTACTCCACCGGGGATATTGATTGAAATTACCTCTTCTTTTACAATTAGTCCCCTCGAATCTGCCTCTGCTGGTTTTTTATCAACGATTTGACCATTTCCTCCACAGACCCCACAAGTGCTTGCAGAGACCATTTGACCGAGCATTGTATTTACTACTTTCTTGATTTGGCCTGAGCCTTGACAGGAAGCGCAGTTCTTGAAAGACACTCCATCCGCAACAATATGACGCTTTACTTTTATTTTCTTTTCGACACCATTTGCTATTTCGCTCAATGTCAATTTCATTTTAACTCTAAGATTTGTTCCTTTTTTGGTACGTCGACCTCCGGAACTTCCACTAAAGAAAGATCCAAAGCCTCCTTGACCTCCTTGACCTCCAAAAATATCACCAAATTGGGAAAATATATCATCCATATTCATCCCACCTCCATAGCCACCAGCGCCACTCATACCCTGATGACCAAACTGGTCATATCGCTGCTTCTTTTCAGGATTGCTAAGGACCTCATAGGCTTCAGCCGCTTCTTTAAATTTATCCTCAGCTTCAGGGTTATCAGGATTCTTGTCAGGATGAAATTGAATAGCTAGTTTTCGGTATGCTTTTTTTATTTCATCTGCTGCGGCAGATTTTGAAACTCCAAGTACTGTGTAATAATCTCTTTTTGCCATAATTTTATCCTCCAATCACTACTTTAGCAAAGCGAACTACTTTATCACCAAGCTTATATCCTTTCTCTACCACATCAATTACTTTACCCTTCAAATCTTCATTGGGTGAAGGAATCTGGGTAATGGCCTCTTGCGTATCTGCATCGAAACTTTGACCCACCAAACCCTCCATTGGCACTAGTCCTTTACTCGTTAGAATCCTGACGAGTTTTTGGAAAATCAATAGATTACCTTCTCTAACTTTCTTTAGATCAGTCTCGGTTTCACTAGCCTTTAGCGAACGCTCAAAATCATCAACTGCAGGTATTAAGTCTTTGAGAACATCTTCAGAAGCTGTGGTAATCAGATCCAATCGCTCTTTGGATGTTCTTTTTCGGTAATTTTCAAAGTCAGAATAAAGCCTCAAATATTTATTTTTTAGATCTGCAATTTCATCCTCACGTGAATTTTCTGTGGGTTTTTCATTGTCAGCCTCACCTGTACTGTTGATAGATTCTTCAACGTTCACTTCGGTGATTTCTTCATTTAGAGGCATATCGCTCGGACTTATTTTCTGATCAAGTTGCTCTTTATCATTCATCGATTTATCTTTTTCTAATTAGCCCAAATACTATAACAATATTGTTGCCAGCAGTTAAAAACTGACAATCTGGCAATTAATCTACATGGATTGCCTGCCAGATCAAGTCTTTGAGTTTGTCTAAATTGTATTGGGTAACTGAAGAAATGAAAGTATAAGGTATTCCATTTGGAATCTCAAATTCCATTTCACTTATCAATTCTTCATCTAACATATCCGCTTTGGAGATCGCTAATATTCTTCTTTTGTCGAGTAATTCTGGGTTGTATTTTTCAAGCTCACCAATAAGTATCTCATATTGTTCTTTCAAATCTGGCGCATCAGCTGGGATCATAAAGAGTAAAATCGAGTTTCTCTCAATATGTCTCAAGAAGCGTATTCCTAAACCCTTCCCTTCAGCCGCACCCTCTATGATTCCAGGAATATCTGCCATCACAAAAGATTGATCGCCTCGATAAGCAACCACTCCTAGATTAGGTACTAAAGTAGTGAATGGATAATCACCGATTTCTGGTCTAGCTGCAGAAATTGATGATAGAAGCGTTGATTTTCCAGCATTTGGAAATCCCACCAAACCTACATCTGCCAGCAGTTTCAATTCCAGAATAATCCATTCTTCGATTCCATCTTCGCCTGGCTGAGAGTAGTGTGGTGCTTGATTGGTTGATGTTTTGAAATGCTCATTACCTAATCCTCCACGACCTCCTTTTGTCAGTACAACTTCCTGACCGATTTCAGTAATTTCAAATCTTTTTTCTCCTGTATCAGCATCTTTGGCTATGGTACCAAGAGGGACTTCTAAAATGACATCTTTCCCATCTGCTCCAGTTCTACGACCTCCCTCACCGTGATTTCCAGCATCAGCGATCACATGCTTCTTATATTTCAGATGCAATAAAGTCCACACCTGAGTGGTTCCTTTAATAATTATATGTCCGCCACGGCCGCCATTTCCACCATCTGGACCTCCCTTTGGAACATGTTTTTCCCTCCTAAAGTGCAAAGCACCAGGTCCACCTGCTCCAGATCTGGAGCAAAATTTCACATAATCGATAAAATTAGAATCTGCCATTTGTTGAAAATCAAAAGGCTAAGCATTGATGCCTAGCCGAATTTTGATTGCAAAATTAAGTAAATTAACCTTACTGGTAGCTATCTATTACTGAAGTGATGGAATCAAAGATCTGCTCGATTTCTCCAACGCCATTGATTTTAGTTAGTTTACCTTGAATACTGTAATAATCCGCTACAGGTAATGTCTCATCCAAATACACCTTTATTCGCACATTTATTTTGTCTTCATCTTGATCATCCACACGGTTAGAGGTCTTCCCACGCTCTTTAATCCTAGACTTTAAAATTTCTTGTGGAACATCTAAGGCTATCATCCCAGAAATAGAAAGTTTATGAATGGCTAACATTTGATCCAGGGCTTCGGCCTGAGCTGTAGTTCGCGGGAACCCATCGAAGATATAACCATGAGTTATATTTTTGGTCTCATTTATTTTGTCCTCCACCATCCCTATTACGACTTCATCAGGGACCAAATGGCCTGCATTCATATATTTTTTAGCAGAATCACCCAGCTCCGTGCCTTCCCCAAGGTGTTTTCTGAATAAATCTCCAGTGGAAAGATGAGTTAAACCATATTTCTCTATGAGTTTTTCACTTTGTGTGCCTTTTCCTGCTCCTGGAGGGCCAAATAATACAATATTATACATCTAAAGGTGTTAATTAAGAAATCTTAAGTTGATAAATTGAAGGTAAGTTTCTACCCAAACCATTATAATCAAGACCATATCCAAGTACAAATTTATTCGGAATTTCAAAACCGACATAATCTAAAGTGTAATTAAAGCGAAAAGCATCTGGTTTAAATAATAATGAGGCTGTAAAAATATGTGCTGGCTGATAACTCAAAATCTCAGAAATCAGATGGTTCATACTCGAACCAGTGTCAACGATATCCTCTACTATCAATACGTTTTTTCCTTTTAAATTGGCATTCAAGGCTATAGTGCGTTTTATCACGCCTTTACTTTCAATTCCCTCATAGCTGCTTATGCCGATAAAAGAGATCTCAATTGGTATGGAAATTTCCCTGCACAGATCAGCAAGAAAAATAAACGCTCCGCTTAATACGCCAACAACAAATAATTCTTTCCCCTGAAAATCAGTGGTAATTTTTTCTCCAAGCTCAACCACTCTTTTCCTAATGGAATTTTCACTGAGATACGATTGGAAATGTTTTTCGTGAACTTTTATATACTCCATTTATTATAATTTCTCTAAAAGGTAGCAATACAAGGCAATCATTGATTTAAAATCAGATAGTGAAACTTTTTCATCTGGAGTATGCACATTATCCTCGGGAGCACCGATGAAGCACCAATCTATTGCATAAGGAGAAAATTGAACTTCCTTACCATCACTACCGCCATATTCTTCCACTTCTGTTTGGAACATAATGCCACTAAGTTCGGCTAATTTAATTATTCGATCCAAGAATTTTTTTCTTGGAATAAACTTATCTCGAATAGATATTACTACTCCTTCGTGATGTCTTACGCCCTCAGTGACCCAAGTTATATCTGAAATTAAAGCTTGCTTCACAGGGGCATTTTCTTGAATAAATTTGAGCAAAAATGGAATACTACCACCCCCATGTTCTTCATATGTGGAGAAAACCACCCATCCATCACTAATTGTTTCACAAACTTTCAATGCGGAATAGACCCCTAGTTTATTATCTAGGTATGCTGCAGTGATGAAATCTTCATCAAGTCTTACGTTCTGCTTGAACGAAAGCCGAGTTCCCGGTTCAATTCCTCTCGGAAAATCATGAAAATAACCGTTTTCATTCCCCATCAATTTACAATTTATTTCGCCTAAATTATCTTTTCCCACAAGCTCAGTTCCCTCTATTATTTCAGGACCTCCTATGCTTATTAATTGATTATCATATCTAACCATGAAACCTATAGTATCAATATGTGCAAAAACCACTGTTCGCGGTTGACCAAATTTTAATAAAACACAGTCATGAAACTCCTCACCGGAGTATATTTCAGGCAAAATATTCCAGAGCGACTTATGCTCTAAAACATAATTTAATATAAAGCGTGTACTCAAATGTTCATCTCCAGACACGCTTTGTATCTCTAGTAATTCATTTAAAAATTTCATTTTGGCATAAATTATGTTAATTCTTTGTTTAAATTTGAGATAAATCAAACAAAATTATTTCTGATACCTCAATGAGGATTTGAATTATTTATTTAGATTTACAACAAGTAGAAAGGTAATAAATTTGTAATCACATCTATCAACACTTAAAATTTGAACAAAAATTTTTTGTTATGAAAAAAATAATACTATCAACAATCATGGCAGGCGCTTTGGCCATCGGAGCAAATGCCCAAGAATTTAACAAATGGTCCCTTGAAGTAGGCGGCGGTTTTAATAAGCCGATGGCTCCGCTAGCTGCTGGTTATTTATCGCCAACTTTAAATGTGGGGCACATGGAATTTGGTGCACGTTATATGTTCAATGAAAAATTTGGTTTAAAACTAGATTATGCATTTGGATCAATGAACGAAGCCGGTTCAACTGATGCCTCAACGGGTAGTTTCGACACCAAATACAGCAGATTAAATTTGCAGGGTGTTGCAAACATTGGAAGAATCATGAACTTCGAATCATTCTCAAGGAGTTTCGGATTATTACTACACGGAGGAGCTGGAATTGGAAGGGTCAATCCTGAAGAAAATACGTTCAATGACTTTGACGACGATGTATATAACATCATGTTCGGAATTACTCCTCAATTAAAATTAACTAAAAACATTTCTATATTTGGAGATATTTCGACTGTTCTCAACGGTCGCCAAACAGTTACCTGGGACGGATCTGCAGCAATAAGGCCTGCAGTTGACAACGGATTTTATGGAGCAAATGCAATATGGTGGTCCGGTAGCCTAGGAGTTCAGTTTTATTTAGGTAAAAGCGAAGAGCATGCAGATTGGTATATTGCTGCTGACAAATATGCTACTAAAGAAGAACTAGCTTCCCAAATTAATAGCATTAAAGATATGTTGAAAGACTCTGATGGAGATGGAGTTCCAGATTATTTAGATACTGAACCTAATACGCCTGTTGGAGCTAGAGTTGATTCTAAAGGAATAACTATCGATTCAGATGGCGACGGAATACCAGATCATTTGGATAAATGTCCATTCCTTCCCGGTCCTTCGTCAACAAATGGATGCCCAATAGAACAAGTCAAAGAAGAACTTGATTATTTCAAGAAGGCAATTAACGACGGTTACGTTAATGTGTATTATGCATTCGACAGTGCTAAACCACTTGGATATTCTACTAGTTCTGCTGGTTATGTTGCAAATTTCATGAAGAAAAATCCTGGAGTAAATATAGAAATAAAAGGATTTGCGGATGAATTGGGTCCAGAGGATTACAATATGAAACTTTCAGAAAGAAGAGCAAAGGCAGTTTATGATCTTTTAGTAGCATCTGGTGTAGATGCGGCAAGATTATCGTTTAAAGGCTATGGTGAAGATACCAGTGTAGACAAATCTTCGGCAGACGCAAGACAAATGGCAAGGAGAGCTAGTTTTGAAGTTAAGTGATAAATATTTAAAATATTGAAGCCCGATTTTAATCGGGTTTTTTTTGCTTTATGTTGAAAAAATAAAGACACTAATTAATCCTTACTATTACCTAGATGAAACAGACAATCTTAGTGCTATTACTATCAGTGATATCAATTTTCGCTTTTGCACAGAAACCTTACAATAGGATTTCCCTAGATATAAATGGTGGATTTAATAAACCTATGGGACCACTTACTGGTGGTTATTTATCGCCCACTCTCAATATTGGGCATGTGGATTTTGGAGGGAGATATATGATCAACCAGTACTTTGGATTTGCTGGTAATCTAGGATTTGGAAGTTTTAGTGAAGCCAAAGATGTAAGTCCTGAATTCAAGACAGATTACCTAAGTCTCAGTTTAAGAGGCGTATGGAATATTGGAAGATCTCTTTCATTTGAAACATTTACCAAAAGGTTTACTGTTTTAGGGGAATTTGGTGCGGGTATTGGATATCTAAAATCTGAAGACCGAATAATTCCAGATTTTGATCCTGATTACGTTTATTCTTTTAATTCAGCGTTAAAGGGGCTATATTCTATTTCAAATAGGATTAGTTTACAAGGAACTATTTCTATGATTGTGAATGGAAGACAGCGATTCACATTTGATGGAAATGACTTTAATCAAATTGGAAGACCTTTATTACCCGAAATCCCTTATATCCACGCTACTGCTACTTGGTGGACAGGTACTATAGGTATTAATTTTTACTTAGGGAAAAATGATATTCATGCAGATTGGTTTGTCGAAGCTGATAAGTATGCTACTAAAGAAGAGCTTGCTTCAAATATCAATGAAATCAAAGATATGTTGAAGGACTCTGACGGTGATGGAATTCCGGATTATTTGGATGCTGAGCCTAATACTCCTGCTGGAGCAAGAGTTGATTCAAAAGGAACAACTATCGATTCAGATGGAGACGGAATACCAGATCATTTGGATAAGTGTCCATTCCTTCCTGGTCCATCGTCCACAAACGGATGCCCTGTGGAGCAAATCAAAAAAGAAATTGATTACTTCAAGAAAGCAATCAATGACGGTTATGTAAACATTTATTATGCATTTGACAGCACCAAGCCCCTTGGTTACTCTTTAAGTTCTGCAAGTTATGTTGCTAATTTCATGAATAGAAATCCAGGTGTAAGTGTTGAAATCAAAGGATATGCAGATGAGTTAGGTCCAGAAGACTACAACATAAGGCTCTCTGAGAAAAGGGCAGAAACGGTTTATGACCTTTTAGTTTCTTTGGGTGTCGATGCATCAAGATTATCTTTCAAAGGATATGGAGAAGACACTAGCGTAAGTAAAGCATCAGCAAGTGCAAGGCAAATGGCCAGGCGAGCAAGCTTTGAAATAAGATAACTTTTAAAAGTGGCGCAAGAAATCCTGGCTTAATAGTTAGGATTTTTTTTGTGTTTAAGTACCATAATATTTAAAATGAAAACGTTAGGATAAGCCATGCAAAGTAGTTTGATCTGCATGGCTTAAGATTCGCGGGTAATTTTTTTCTGCCATACTGGAATAAACGCTTGCTTTTTTGATCATATTCAGATCAACTCAGAGTTTTATTTTACCTTTAAGCCATGTTTATATTATCAGATACACCTTCTATTGCTAACAAATTCATAGCTGAAATGAGGGATGTAACCATCCAAAAAGATCGTCTGAGATTTCGAAAAAATCTGGAGAGGTTAGGTGAGCTGTTTGCATTTGAAATTTCGAAAAAATTTGATTTTGAAGAATGTATTGTTCAAACCCCTCTTGCAAAAACATCTATTCAAGTTCCAAAAGATAATCCAGTACTATTATCTGTAATGAGGGCATCACTCCCTTTCTACCAAGGATTTTTGAATTTTTTCGATCATGCAGACAGTGGATTCATTGGGGCTTTCCGTGAGGAGAATGAGAATGAAGCGTTAACGGTTAATCTCGGCTATTGTGCTACGCCTTACCTTCAAGATCGTATAGTGATTTTAGCAGATCCAATGTTGGCAACAGGTAAGTCAGTCTTAGAATCTATTGATATGATTTGCAGGAATGGCATTCCCAAACATCTTCACATCGCAACGATCTTTGCAGCTCCAGAAGGAATAAAGTTTTTGGAAGCCGAAATTAAAATTCCATTTACACTTTGGATTGGTAATGTGGATCAAAAGTTAAATGACAAATTCTACATTGTCCCTGGCTTGGGTGATGCAGGTGATCTCGCTTTTGGATCTAAAATTTAATCGAATCTATGCTTGCTTACTTTCTTTTATTCCTTGGATTGGCCATCCTGTTAGCTGGCGGAAAAATACTTGTTGATGGCGCATCAGGGATTGCTTTAAAGCTGGGAATGAGTGCAGGTCTTATTGGATTAACAATCGTTGCTTTTGGGACATCCGCCCCAGAACTATTGGTCAGTGTGAATGCCGCACTAAAAGGCAATAGTGATATTTCTATCGGAAATGTAATCGGTTCTAATATAGCCAACATCGCTTTAGTGCTTGGTATGTCAGGCTTGGTCTATCCAATTCTAATCAAACGAAATCATTTAAAATTTGAGTATTTAATAACGCTGTTAGTCTCTTTTTTATTCTTCGGATTGAGCTACAATGGAGTGATTTCAACCCTTGAAGGGATATTATTATTTGGGTTATTCATTGGGTTCAATGTTTATCTTTTTAAGACAAGTAGCAATGATGACTCCGAAGTAGTAGAAATCGTGCATGCAAAAAACCTAAGTTGGTTTAAGTCAATTATTTATTTCATAGGAGGAATTATTGGCCTATACCTAGGCTCAGAACTTTTAGTCGAAAATGCAGTATCAATTTCAAGGGAATTTGGGATTTCAGAACGTATAATTGGTGTTACCATTATTGCAATTGGAACCAGTCTTCCTGAATTAATAACTTCTGTAATTGCTGCAATTTCCAAACAAACTGATCTTGCCTTAGGAAATATTCTAGGAAGCAACATCATGAATATTCTTTCAATTATTGGATTGACTGCCATTATTAAACCAATCGGGGTATCGCTCGAATTTATCAATTCTGATTTTTTTTGGATGCTAGGAATCACTTTATTTTTATTCCCTCTTATGAAGATCAAAATGAGAGTATCAAAGATAGAAGGAGCCCTACTGCTCCTTAGTTATGGAGCATATTTGTTTTTCTTACTGTAGTGGAAAAGGTCTTGGAGCTATTGGGAATCTATTTCCTGTGTGGGTTCAAGTTTATTGCTGGACCGATTCTGGGTTCCGCTGGAGGATTTGGTCTGGTTACCACTTGCCTTGTGACCGTATCAGGTATGATGACAAGTGTAACCATTTTTGCATTAGCAGGCCAGAAATTCAAAACTTACTGGGAATCAAAATTTACCAGGCCCAAACTGAAATTCTCTCAAAAAAATCGACGTATTGTGAACATTTGGAGAAAATACGGAGAAATAGGAATTGCCTTTTGTACACCTCTTCTGCTAACCCCAATTGGTGGTACTTTAATCATGGTTTCTTTCGGTGTGAAAAAAAGAAGGATTTTTATTTTAATGTTATTAAGCGCTATATTTTGGTCAATTGTATTTAGTTTAAGTATTGAAACCATCTTACAAATTGAATTTTTCGGAAACCTGTTTTTATAAATCTTCTTCAGGTAAAATCTCAATGTCTTGAATTAAAACTCGATTGGAAATTTCCTGACCAGTCAAGGTTGCAGCAAGTCCACCCATCGCAGTTTCTTTGTATCGGCTCTCCATAGATGCACCTACTTCACCCATCGCTTCAATACACTCATCAACTGGAATCACCGCCGAAACATTTGCCAGCGCGATCTGAGATGAACTAAAAGCTATAGCTGCGGCACTTGCATTTCTCACTACGCAAGGCACTTCTACCAGTCCTGCCACAGGATCACAGATTAAGCCAAGCATACATTGAATAGTTATTGCCACAGCGTTAAAAATTTGATCGGTTGTCCCGCCAAGGCAATAAACTATTGCACCAGCGGCCATAGCTGCTGCAGATCCAGTCTCTGCCTGGCAGCCTCCAACTGCTCCCGCCAAACTGGCTTTCTCTTCAATAATAAGAGCTATTCCTGCACCTACTAATAATCCGTCAACAATTTCCTCATCAGATAGACCATGAATCTCTTGAAGAGTCACCAGTGTTCCCGGCAAGATTCCACTCGCACCGGCAGTAGGTGCAGCCACCACTCTACCCATACAAGAATTGACCTCCTTTGCAGCTAAGGCTCTCGAGATTAATTTTTGAAATTCTGGAGAAAGAACCGCCAGCGGATGATTATAAACTTTTTTCGCTCCATTGTTTATCATTCCTGATCGTGAGGTCATCTCTTCTTCAAGACCAGTTTTGACTGCATCACACATGACATGATATGCATTGAGAAGTCCAGATCGGATCTTGTCCTTTACCCCATTCTTCTGATCGATCTCATAGTCAATCACGGATTCGGGTAAGGAAACTTGGTTCTCCTCGCAATAGCTCTTCCATTCTTTAAAACTCTCAAAAAGGAAACTCATAAGATTTGGGTTTATTTGGTTTGTGATATCCCAGCATCAAGCTGAGTATTAAAAATTAAAATTCAATGTTTGTTTTATTGAGGGATCCAAACTCAAAGCGACAGGACATGTCCTTGCAGCGTTCTTCAGTTTCTGAATAAATGATTGTTCCTTTATGGGATTTTCCCAAAAAAAATCAATTCTGATTTCTGCAATTTTTCTTGGGGAAACTTGCATTATTTTAGTCACTTCATAAGTTAAACCCTCAATTTTAAGCCCATCCCGCTCAGCAATAATCCCCATGATCGTGACCATACAGCTACCTAATGCGCTAGAGATCAAATCTGTAGGAGAAAATGCCTCTCCTTTACCATTATTATCAACAGGCGCATCAGTCAATAAAATAGTGTTAGATTGTACATGGATGGATTCTGTCCTTAGACTTCCTAGATATGAACTTTTTATAGTCGCCATAAACTCTTACTTTTAAAATTGAGTTAAAGTAATTGAACTCAAAAATAGGGCAATATTATAGACCTTTCGAATGAACACGCAAAAATTCATATTAGTGCTATTTCTTTTTTTCGTCCATTCTATATCTTGGGCTCAGCGAGAGGATGCCGGAAATTATGATTACGATAAAGAATATCTTTTCGGAGTCAATAAAAATACAAATGGTGGACTCATTGGAGGATTTATCTTTAAATCCGGAACTCGAATTGACGATAACCAATTTAGCTTTTGGTCAATAGAGCTTTCAAATGTAAAAAATCAAAAAGAAATTAGATACAACACTGTTTTGGGAAACAGTTACATTTTTGGAAAATCAAATTACCTGTATGCGATACGTCCTCAATATGGCCGCGAAATAATTCTTTTCAAAAAAGCTCCAAATCAAGGTGTTCAAGTGTCGGCCTTGGCTGCAGCGGGTCCAACTTTCGGTTTGATCGCTCCATATTACATCGAATATGTACTCAATCGAGTTGAAACAGTCAGGGAGCAATATGATCCGGAAATTCATCAAAACCGAGGCAGCATTTTGGGTACAGGTAGATTATTTGAGGGATTGGGAGAATCTCAATTTGCTCTTGGTGCTAATCTAAAAGCTGCAATATCTTTTGAATTTGGTGTTTTTAGATCAAATGTCACTGGTTTGGAACTTGGATACATGTTGGAAGGTTTCACCAAAGAAATCCCTTTGATTCCCACTGCTGAAAACAACCAACTATTTCAGTCAGTGTATTTCACCTTTTTCTACGGATTTAGACAGTAAGTCTTTACTGTTAAATCTCTTATCCTTGTATTAAATCTCAATTTCATGATCGAATTACCAGTAATTCCAGAAGAAGCAACTAGAAGAAAAAAACCAAATTGGCTTCGTGTCAAGTTGCCTGTTGGGAAAGAATATGCCAAAGTCAGAAAATTAGTAGATGAACATAAGCTTCACACCATTTGCGAAAGTGGTAATTGTCCTAATATGGGAGAGTGCTGGGGAGCTGGCACAGCTACATTCATGATTTTAGGTAATGTGTGCACACGCTCTTGCTCTTTTTGTGCTGTAGCCACAGGCAGGCCACCAGAGTATGATGTAGATGAGCCTAGAAGAGTGGCAGAAGCAATTAAGTTGATGGGAGTAAAACATGCTGTTCTTACTTCTGTGAACCGCGATGAGCTGAAAGATCGGGGAGCAGAGATCTGGTATCAAACTGTAGTACAAACCAAAGCACTTTCTCCTAATACAACTATTGAAACTTTAATCCCTGATGTAAAGTCAAATTGGGATGCGCTATATCGAATGATTGAATCAGGTCAGGAAGTAGTTTCTCATAATATGGAAACTGTAAGCAGCCTTTACCGGAGAGTTCGACCCCAAGCTAGGTATGACCGCTCCTTAGAGCAGATCAAACTGACCAAAGAATATGGCAAACGTACCAAAACTGGTATTATGCTTGGTCTTGGAGAAAAAAAAGAGGAGGTCCTACAAGCAATGGACGATCTAGTAGCACATGGTTGCGATATTCTAACACTTGGACAATACCTACAGCCTACCAAAATGCACATCGAAGTAGCGGAGTTCATTCACCCTGACCAATTTGCAGAATATCGTGAAATTGGCCTTGAAAAAGGTCTAAAGTATGTAGAATCCGGACCATTGGTTCGATCATCCTACCATGCAGAAAGACATGTAAACGTATAATTCCTATTCTAGAAGAAGCATAAAAAAAGCCTCGAATTATTTCGAGGCTTTTTTCTTTGGTTTAAAATTATCAAATCTCCACTTCTGATGTAGCATACTCCTCAACGGGAATACAGCTACAAATCAGATTCCGATCTCCATAAGCTGAGTCTATTCTTCTAACGGTTGGCCAAAACTTATTGGCTTTCACATTTTGAGAAGGGAATACAGCTTTTTCTCTGGAGTAAGGAAGATCCCACTTACCGATTAATGCCATTGTTGCAGTATGCGGTGAATTTTTTAACACGTTATTTTCTCTATCAGCCTGACCATTTTCGATTTCTCTGATTTCCTCTCGGATCGAAAGAAGTGCATCACAGAATTTATCTATTTCAGATTTTGTCTCTGATTCAGTAGGCTCAATCATCAATGTTCCGGCAACAGGGAAGGAAACCGTTGGCGCGTGATAACCATAATCTATCAATCGCTTGGCAATGTCTTCCACTTCCACTCCTACCTCTTTGAATTCTCTACAGTCCACAATCATTTCGTGAGCTGCCCGACCTTTAGTGCCAGTGTATAGAATTTCGAAACTACCTTTAAGCCTTTCCTTGATATAGTTTGCATTTAGAATAGCAATCTTGGTGGCATTGGTCAGTCCTTCTCCACCCATCATTGCGATGTAGGCGTAAGAAATCGGGAGAATACTTGCACTTCCATAAGGAGCAGAAGAAATTGAGGCTATAGGATTTTCTCCTCCGGTTTTCAGTAATGGATTGCTCGGCAAGAATGGGGCAAGATGAGCAACTACACAGATTGGACCCATTCCTGGACCACCACCACCGTGAGGGATGCAGAAGGTTTTATGTAAGTTCAAATGGCATACGTCAGCACCAATTCTTCCTGGACTTGTGAGCCCTACTTGAGCATTCATGTTGGCTCCATCCATATATACTTGTCCGCCGTATTGGTGGATTGTAGCACATATCTCCTGGATAGCTTCTTCAAAAACCCCGTGAGTCGATGGATAAGTAATCATCAATGCTGCCAAATCATTTGCATGGGCAGCAGCTTTTTCTTTTATGTCTGCCAAATCAATATTTCCTTTTTCATCGCACTTCACAAGTACCACCTTCATTCCAGCCATCACCGCTGAGGCAGGATTGGTACCATGAGCAGAAGTAGGAATCAATGCAATATTTCGATGGGCATCACCTCTACTCAAATGATATTGCCGTATCACCATAAGACCTGCAAATTCTCCCTGTGCACCAGAGTTAGGCTGGAGAGATGTATCTGCAAAACCGGTGATTTCATTTAACCATACTCTAAGATTGGCAAAAAGCTCTTGGTATCCAGCTGTCTGATCAATTGGGGCAAAAGGATGCATTTGACCAAATTCAGGCCAAGTCACAGGAATCATTTCAGCGGTTGCATTCAATTTCATAGTACAAGATCCCAATGCAATCATCGAGTGTACTAAGGATAAATCTTTTGCTTCCAATCGTTTAATGTAGCGAAGCATTTCATGCTCACTGTGATAATTATTGAATATTGGGTGCGTCAAATACTCAGATTTCCGCATTAAAGAATCTGGAAGCTCCAAAGTCAGATCTTGAGCTAAGCTGGATATATCTGGGCTTGTCTTACCTTTTACTTTTGAAAAGACTTCTACGATATTTACTACATCGTCAATAGTTTTTGCTTCATCAAAAGTGATAAATACTGTATCATAGTCGTATCTGAAGTTCATTTCCAGATCTTCCGCAATAGATTTTATCGTATTTAAGATCTTTGGATCAACGGACAGTTTCAACGTATCAAAATAGTTTTGAGAAGAAACCTCATAATCTAATTCTTTCAATGCCTTTCCTGTCAACTTTGCCAGACCATGAGTTCTTAAAGCAATATTCTTCAGACCCTTAGGACCGTGATAAACAGCATAAAAACTTGACATCACTGCCAAGAGCACCTGCGCGGTACAAATATTGGATGTTGCCTTTTCGCGTTTGATATGTTGCTCTCGAGTTTGCAAAGCCATCCTGTAAGCTTTATCGCCAGCTCGATCTATTGAAACTCCAATAATTCTTCCCGGAATTTGTCTTTTGTAAGCTTCTCTGGTTGCAAAGAAAGCCGAGTGCGGTCCACCATATCCCATGGGTACTCCAAATCGCTGTGCTGAACCCACTACCACGTCTGCTCCCATTTCACCTGGAGGTGTCAATAGAGTTAAAGAAAGTAAATCAGCTGCGAATGCAGTAGTGACATGATTCTCTTTTGCAGCAGCTACAATAGCAGAATAATCTCTAACCTCCCCATCCGAATTAGGATATTGGAAAAGGACTCCGAATAAATCTTTATCTGTAAGATCGAGCGAATCTATCGATCCATAAATCAATTCAATTCCAACCGGCTCAGCTCGGGCGACCAATACTGCTTTGGTTTGCGGGAACACTTTTTCGTCTACAAAAAACTTGACAGCATTTTTCTTCTCTCTGGACTTGACAGAATATAACATCGTCATCGCTTCAGCTGCTGCAGTTCCCTCATCCAAAAGTGAAGCATTGGCAAGCTGCATTCCGGTAAGTTCCATTACTACAGTTTGGAAGTTGATCAAAGCCTCAAGTCTTCCTTGGGCGATTTCTGCCTGATATGGAGTATAAGCAGTGTACCATCCTGGATTTTCCAATACGTTTCTCAGAATCACTCCCGGTACAAGAGTATCATAATACCCTAACCCAATAAATGATTTGAAAACTTTATTCTTGGAAGCCAAAACTTTAAATTCCTTGAGAAATTCAGATTCTAGTTTTGCCTTTGGGAGATTCATTGGCCGCTCCAGCTGAATTGATTTGGGAACAGTTTGGTTGATTAATTCCTCTAAAGATGAGGCTCCGATTTTATCCAACATCGCTGCGATTTCCGCTTCAGTCGGGCCATTGTGTCTGCTCTCAAATTTGACAGCGTTAGAAAGATTGATCTGCATAAATAACTTAAGAAATAATGAAGTATTTAGAGTTAAAATTTACTCGTTTTCAGTCCGCAAAGGTAAGTGATTCACTAAGTATTTACTTTCGTGACGCTTAAAATTTTAACCCTCTAACACGCATACTTTATAAACGGTTTATAGATGAGTAAAATTTTTATCTAGTTTTGTGCCTGAAACAAAAAAATCAATGAAAAAAGGACTGTTATTAACAGGGACACTGGCATTGAGCTTGTCATTTAGTGCATTCGCTCAAGATCCCATTCAGATAAAATACGCAAATACCATTACAGCAAGTGATCTTACTGAGTACCTCACTTACTTAGCTTCAGATGAAATGAGGGGTAGAGATACCGGATCTGAAGAGCAAAAAGTAGCCGCACAGTATTTAGCTGATTTTTATAAAAAAAATGGGTTGACGGGACCTGCTGATGGAAGTTATTTCCAACAGGTGCCATTAGTAAGCGTTTCTTTTAACAAAGTTGACCTTAAAATAGGGAAAAACAAACTCGTGATGAACGAGGATTTTGTCTTTTCGGGAGATGGTAATATGACTAAATCAATGAAGACCGGTTTAGTATTCTTGGGACTTGTTACGGATGAGAATTTAGCGAAAGTACCGGTAAAAGATAAGCTCGTAGGCATCTGGGCAGTCGGTGTCAGAAGTAATGATTTGATCAAAAAAGTAATGGATGCCGGGGCAGCAGGAGTTGTGATGGTAACTATGGAAGGTCAGGCAAACTTTGACCGAGTAGCTAATCGCTATAAGACACTTGCGGGAAAAGGCAGAATTGGCTTCGCAAAGGAAGCTGATCAACGACCTACGTTTATGGTAAGCTCTGATAAAATGGCTGAGTTATTCGGTCAGCCTACAGCGATTTTGAAAGAGGCGGCGAAGACCAATCCAGAATCTATCAAATCACAAAAGGCAGCTTTCCAGGTGGTGAAAAATATAGCACCAGTTGAAAGTTCCAACGTGATGGGTTATCTAGAGGGAACTGATTTGAAAGAGGAAGTTTTGGTAATTTCTTCTCACTATGACCATGTAGGCGTGAGTAGTACAGGAGAAGTATTTAACGGAGCAGACGATGATGGATCAGGCACAGTTTCCGTGATGGAGATCGCTCAAGCTTTTGCCATAGCTACAAAAGAAGGTTACAGACCTCGAAGATCAATTTTATTTCTAAATGTGACGGGTGAGGAAAAGGGGCTTTTGGGCTCAGAGTATTATGGAGATCATCCTATTTTCCCAATGGCAAACACTGTAAATAATATCAATATTGACATGGTTGGGAGAATCGACTATGAATATCAAGATGCTGAAAACAAAGATTACATCTATGTGATCGGTTCTGAGATGCTTTCTTCGCAGCTAAAGAAGATCAACGAGTACAATAATATCACTTATACAGACTTGATCTTGGATTATCGCTATGATGCGGCAGATGATCCAAATAGATTCTATTACAGGTCAGATCATTACAACTTTGCCAAGCATGGTGTCCCTGTGATATTCTTCTTCAATGGAGTGCATGACGACTATCACCAAGTCACTGACACAGTAGATAAGATCGAATTCCCATTGATGGAGAAAAGAGCTAAACTCGTTTTTCATACAACTTGGGACCTGGCAAATCGCGATAGGCGAACACCAGTTGACGGTACGAATACCAGAACAGAAAGATAAGAATAAAAAAGGGCTTCATAAATGAAGCCCTTTTTTATTTACCTATTTGGATCAGATTGTGGTTTTTTCCTGAAAAAGCAGATTCAAACCAATCTAGGATTTGAATTCTTAATACGAAGTATTTACGATGACTGTTCGAACCGTTTGTTAGACAATTACTTGCCTTTATTCTTCTGATGCTTAGTCTTCAGCTGATTCCGATTGGTTTTGGCTTTGGAGTTTTTATTGCCACGTTTCTTTTCTTCTTTCTCCTTTTCTTTGAACTTGTTTGGCTTTTTGTGGTCTTTTTTGTCGTGGAAAGCTCCTTTGTAGTCAGGATTATCACGCTGCATCAAGTGATCAAGCTCACGAGCATAAGCTTGACGCTCTGCAAAAGGTGTTTCTGGCACATCTACTTGAGTTGGGATTTCAAGCTCTGCCACATCCATGCGGATCAATTCTTCAATACGCTGGAAATGATAGGCCTCAGCAGGATTGATGAAAGTGATGGCTTTCCCCTCATGTGCGGCTCTGCCAGTACGCCCAATTCGATGCACATAGTCCTCATAAATCAGTGGCACATCAAAATTGATCACATGCGAAACTAAAGTCACGTCCAATCCTCTAGAAGCCACATCAGTGGCGACAAGGAGGCGAACGTCACCAGATTTGAAATCATCGATAGAGTTGATTCTTGTGTTTTGTCCTTTATTGGCATGAATCACACGTACTTCTCCTTCGACTCGATTTTTTATAAAGCCATAGACCTCTTCTGCATTTTTTCGTGATCGTGTAAAGATGATCGCCCTGATAATATCCTCCTGCTTGAGTAGCTCACCAAGCAAATTAATCTTGGTTCTTATATTTGGGACCAAGTATTTCGTTTGAGCAATAGTCTCGGCGGTGGTCGCAGAAGGAGTAACTTCTACTCGCTCAGGAAATTCCAAAAACTCCGCAGCCAATTTTTCAACTCGATCACTAAATGTGGCCGAAAAGAGTAAATTTTGGCGCTTTACAGGAATGATCTCTAAAACTGATCGGATCTGAGGCATGAAACCCATATCCATCATTTTATCAGCCTCGTCCAAAATCATTGTTTTAATCTCCTTGGTGAAGATTTTTCCCTTTTTATAGAGATCCAAAAAACGACCTGTAGTGGAGATAATTATATCCACTCCAGCTTCGATCAATTCGATCTGTGTCTTTGGTCCCAGCCCGCCATACAAGCAAACTATCCGCAAGTCGGTATTCTCTGCCATCTGAATGGCAACTTCCTCGATTTGCATCGCCAGTTCTCTGGTAGGAGCTAAAATCAGCGCTTTAGGGTGCATCCCTTGGGCATATTTCACTTTCATGAGCAATGGCAAAATATAGGCAGCTGTTTTTCCTGTTCCTGTTTGAGCAATCCCCAATACATCGTGGCCTGCTAAAGCCAGAGGAATAGCTTTTAGCTGAATGGGCGTCGGTGTGATATAACCTGCCACAGCTACTGCTTCCAAAAGCTGACGATTTAGTTTAAAAACGTCAAAAGTTGGGGTTTCATCGGACATGATTCGTTATATTTGATTAAGGTAGTAAATATGGTTAACCAGTGAAAAAATCAAAAATATTTTAATCACTGGTGCAAATATAGGCAATGAAGGTCGAATAAGTCTGAGCGATGTATTGATCGAAGCAGGAAGGATCAGCAAAAGAGGCTCAAACCTTTCAAATGAGAAAGCTGATTTTCATATAGACAGGAGCGGAAAGCATCTTTTCCTGGAATCGTTTATGATCAGGTGAATTTTCGAGAGCCCGAATTGGCTTACAAAGGCGAAATCTACACCGAAGCAAAAGATGGTACGGCAGGTGGCACTACCTCTTATATGAAAATGCCGAACGCAGTGAATTCAAGCAGTGACTTTGCCACTTTTAAAAGACAAATACAACCGAGCCGCTGAGGTTTAATGAGTAAATTATTTCTCCTTTCGAGCGACATACAGCAACTTGGAAGAAATACTCAAAGTTGATTTTGAAAATATATCTGGATTGAAAGTTTCCTAATGTTCTTCCAACGGAAATATGGTCGTAGACGATACTGAATCTCGAGAAGGAATCATCAGAGGATGCAAAGCATTTATATAGATCCATCGCAAAATGATTACATCATCGCCACAAATCTCGCTGAAATCGAAGCGTAACATGGAGATTTCTATCCAGTGAGCTATCATTCAAAAATTCGCTCCGTTGAAGCACGTTACAATACCTCATATCGTGCTGTCGCAATGGCAAAGAAATACGAAACCCGATTGCATATCCTAAAAATCAGTACTGGAAAATAGATCGAACTCTTTGACAAAATGCTATTCCTTTGGAACAAAAACATCATCGCCGAGGCTTGAATCCATTGTACGTGGTTTTCGGAATAGGATTAAGCAGAAAAAGGCAAATTGATCAAATAGAATCCCGCCATGAAACTTCTGAAGATCGACATGCAGTATTTCAGGTAGTTTTAGATGATAAAATTGATGTGACTGCTACCGATCATGCGCCACACACATTAAAAAACAAAGCTCATATCTACATAAAGACTACTACTGATGCCCAGCTGTATCAATGTGATTTGATTGTGATATAATACTTTTACCATGTAGGAAAACTCAGTTTGAAAAACTGTATTGAAAAATTTCAAAATTCTTCCGAATCGAAGAAGGAGAAACTCATCCTAGAAGAGGATTTTGCTGAGCTAGTGTCAGCCAGTTTAAATTCCCAATGTAGCGTATGTATAGAAAATACGTCAGCAGGGTGTAATTGGTCACCTTTTGATGGGTATTCTTTGAAATCTAGAGTAACTAACCCGATCGCTTCTAACCATTTAAGTTATCATGACGGATAATCTAACCAAAGTCAAAAGAGGCATCGAATTAATTTTTTAATAAAAAGTTAAATCCTTGCTTGTAGCAAAAAAGGTTAATCACTACTTTTGCGGTCGTTACAGGGGAAACATCCTGAAGCGAAATTAAAATGGTGATTGTAGCTCAGTTGGTTAGAGCGCCGGTTTGTGGATCCGGAGGTCGCCGGTTCAAACCCGGTCTTTCACCCCAAGCCCCTCAATATGAGGGGCTTTTCTTTTAACTATAGCCATTTGGCACAGCATTTGATCGAATGAAAAAACTAAACCAATTTCAGATGTTTACATTATTTAAAACCTCACCGAAGTTTCCAGCTGTGAAACTAACCAACGTAAAACAGGCAAGAAATTACCTTCTGAAATTTGAAGAATCACTAAAAAATTTCGAAGAAATTCAAAATGAGGCAACTCATTCCTAAAAAAAGACAAGGTTATCATAACGTGACCTTAATTCTTTGTCTTTTCATTTTTCTTGTCGCAGCAAAGCTCTATTTTTAACTCTTTAGAACATTTCTACTATGAGTTATATCCATTTCGATAAAAAGCAATTGGTGAACTTAAATTATTCTCTCGACAGGGAAATAATTAGGTCTAACCAAGCAGGTACTTATACAAGTACTACCATTATTGGTTGCAACACCCGTAAATATCATGGTCTGTTGGTAGTGCCCCAGCCGCAAATTGATTCTCAGAATCACGTCATGCTATCTACAGTCCATGAAACTGTAATCCAGCATGGTGCAAGTTTTAATCTTGGGATAAGTAAATTCCCGGGGAATTATTCTCCCAGAGGACATAAATATTTAGAGGATTTTGATTCGGAACCAATACCAAAACTTACTTATCGAGTAGGCGGAGTATTACTTCAAAAAGAATTGATTCTGGATACTAATAGAGATCGAGTGATGATTCGCTACACTTTATTGGAAGCCCACTCTCCTACTAAAATCCGAATTTCACCCTTCTTGGCATTCAGAGGATACCACGATTTGATGAAAGCCAATACTGATATCAATCAGAAGTTCAGGAAAGTGCCAAACGGAGCTTCGTTCCACTTGTATCCTCAATACGATCCGCTCTATCTTCAGATTTCGAAAAATGCCGAATTTGTACCTGCGCCAAATTGGTATTACAATGTCGAGTACATCATCGAGCGCGAGAGGGGATATGATTATCAAGAGGATCTTTACGTTCCCGGCTATTTTGAATTTGATATTGATAAGGGAGAGTCTGTCATTTTTTCAGCAGGACTGACACAGGCAGATCCAGAAACGCGTCAACATGCTTTTCAAAAGGAAATAGCAAGAAGAATCCCTAGAAGCAATTTCGAAAATTGCCTTAAAAATTCTGCTGGGCAATTTATCCGAAACAGAAATGGAGAAACTCGAGTAATCGCTGGCTATCCTTGGTTTGGATGGTGGGGAAGAGATACTTTCGTGGCCGCTCCTGGGCTCACACTGACCAAAGGTGATACTAAAACTTTTTTAAATATCATGGATACCATGTCCAAGGACTTGACTGGACCACTATTCCCAAATGTCGGAAGCGGAGTCATGACGAATATGAATTCGATTGATGCGCCTCTTTGGTATTTCTGGGCTCTCCAGCAATACATCCAATATACAGGAGATACTAAAACAGTAAAAGATCGTTACCTCAGTAAAATGAAAGGTATCATCGACGGATATCGGGCTGGAACTGATTTCAATATTCATGTCAGAGAGGATGGATTGGTTTATGGTGGTCTCGAAGGAATCGCTTTAACGTGGATGGATGCGGTCACACCAGATGGACCCGTCACTCCTCGAATCGGATGTCCGGTCGAGGTCCAAGCACTTTGGTACAATGCCTTGTGCTTCTATCATGAGCTGACAGGGGATCAGGAAATCGAATCACTGGCAGCGAAAGTTAGAATTTCATTCGAAAAAGAATTTTGGTCTGATGAATATGGATATTTAGCAGATTTGGTAGGTGAAGATGAGAAAGATTGGTCGATAAGGCCAAATATGGTTTTTGCCACTTCCCTACCGTATATCATGTTGAATGAAAACCAGAATGATCAAATTCTGGAGATTGTCAAATCAAAACTTTTAACCACAAGGGGATTAAGATCTTTAGCACCTGATGATTATGCCTACAAAGGATATTATTTTGGGGATCAGATCAGCAGAGACAATGCTTATCACAATGGTACGGCATGGGTCTGGCCTATGGGACATTTTGTCGAAGCTTACATCAAACTCCACGGGAAATCTGGTGCCAATTTTATTAAAAAAATAATCAAGGGATTTGACGGTGTGATGACACAATACGGCGTAGGGACAGTAGCTGAAATCTATGATGGTGATCCCCCGCATCGCCCGAAAGGTGCGGTCTCACAGGCATGGAGCGTTGCTGAGTTATTACGAATGATGGATTTGATCAAAAAGATTTAATAGATTTTTTATGAAAGTACTAATGTTTGGGTGGGAATTTCCACCACATATTTCAGGAGGTTTGGGTACGGCTTGCTATGGCCTCGTCAAAGGAATGGTGCACCGTAACCAAGAGGTGATATTCGTAGTCCCGAAACTCTGGGGCGACGAAGAACCCATGGCAGATTTTATAAATGCCAGCGATGTATCCATTGATTACAAGGAAAAAAAATTCAAGTCAATCTGGAAAAACCTCACTTATCTAGAGGTAAGTAGTTTTCTAGTACCTTATCTGGGACCTGAAGAATATCAAAAATTCACAGACTATGCGATTCACGATCGTACGGATGTAGACGAAAGCATTTTCTCCACTAAATATGAGTTCAGCGGCAAATATGGTAAAAACCTCATGGAAGAAGTCTCTCGCTATGCACTCACAGGCGCACAAATAGCTCGGGACAGAAGTGATTTTGATATCATCCATGCTCATGACTGGCTTTCTTTCCCAGCAGGTATAGCAGCAAAAGAAATAAGTGGAAAGCCATTGATAGCTCACGTCCATGCAACAGAGTTTGATCGATCCGGTGAGAGTGTAAATAAGCCTGTCTACGACATTGAGCGAGCTGGAATGCACGCCGCAGACCATGTATGTGCGGTCAGCCAATTGACCAAAAATACCATTGTCAAAAAGTATGGCGTGCCAGCGCACAAGGTCAGCGTGTTGCACAATGCTGTACTTGATGCATCTATCATCAAGTCAACTTACAATAAAAAAGTACCTGAAAAAATTGTGACATTCCTGGGTAGGATCACATTCCAGAAAGGTCCGGAATATTTTGTAGAAGCAGCAAAAAAGGTACTGGAACGAGATCCCAATGTCAGATTTGTGATGGCAGGATCTGGAGATCTGCTCAATAGAATGATTGATCGAGTGGCCGAACTTCGAATTGCTGATAGGTTTCACTTTACAGGCTTTTTGAAAGGAGACGATGTCGATCACATGTATGCCATCAGTGATGTATATGTGATGCCGTCTGTTTCAGAACCATTCGGAATTTCACCATTGGAGGCAGTGCGGCATAACACCCCAGTGATTATATCCAAGCAATCCGGTGTTGCAGAAGTGTTGGATAATGCAATTAAAGTTGACTTTTGGGATATTGACGCAATGGCGGATGCTACGTTTGCCCTGCTCCACTATGAAGGTATCTCCAAAATGTTCAAAGAACTGGGAACTGAAGAATTGAAGAAATTAAAATGGGAGCACGTGGCTGCCAAACTTGTTACTGTATATCAAAATGTTTTAGCAAATAAATCATGAGAACCATCTGTTTTTACTTCCAGGTCCACCAGCCTTATCGATTAAAACCTTATCGTTTTTTTGACATTGGAGAAGACCACCATTATTGGGACGACTTCCTCAATCGAAGCGTGATGCGTCGTGTAGCGCAGAAATGCTATTTACCAATGAATGCATTGCTTTTGGACTTGATCAACAAATATGAAGGTGGCTTCAAAGTGACTTTTTCCATGTCAGGCACTTTCATGGATCAGATGGAGTCTTACGCTCCGGATGTACTGGAAAGCTTTCAGAAATTGGTGGCAACAGGTCACGTGGAATTATTGAATGAAACTTTCGGGCACTCATTAGCTGCGTTGAAAAGCAAGTCTGAGTTTCAAACTATGGTCAAAAATCATCAGAAAAAGATCAAAAAACTATTTAACGGCTACACCCCAAAAGTATTCCGAAACACAGAGTTAATCTATTCAGATCAGATTGGAGCCATGATTGCCGAAATGGGATTTGAGGCGACATTGACCGAGGGTGCAAAACATATCTTGGGATGGAAGAGTCCAAATTATGTCTATTGCAATAATATAGAGCCGAAGTTGAAAGTGCTTTTAAAAAACTTCCAACTCAGTGATGATATTGCATTCCGTTTTGGGAATAAGACTTGGGCAGATTATCCCTTGACCACAGAAAAATTCGTGAAATGGATTAATAACGTACCTCAGGAGGAAGAGGTAATTAATCTTTTTATGGATTATGAGACCTTTGGGGAGCATCAATGGGCAGAAACTGGAATATTTGAATTCATGAGGCATCTGCCAGAAGCGGTCTTTAAACACACAAATTATGGTTTTTCCACCCCCTCAGAAGTAGTTGCAAAGGTTCCTCCTATTGGTAAAATCAATGTTCCAACTCCAATTTCTTGGGCTGATGAAGAGCGCGACCTTACCGCATGGCTGGGCAACGACCTCCAAGATGAGGCATTCGGTAAATTATACGAGCTGGAGAAAATGGTTAAAAAAATTGATGATCCGGAAATCAAGCGAGATTGGACATACCTTCAGACCTCGGATCACTTCTACTATATGTGTACCAAATTCTTTTCCGACGGTGACATTCACACCTACTTTAGTCCTTATGACTCGCCTTACGATGCATTTATCAATTACATGAACGTATTGAGTGATTTCATCCTGAGAGTCAAACAGCACATCAAGGAGCAAGAGGTAGATGAGTAAGAAATATGACTTTATGGAATCCTACCAGCTAACCAAAGTTTCATTTCCTAATTGGCAGGAAGACCGAAGCGGACGCATTGAAGGAGCTTCCCAAATCTTTGGATAATTTTATTTTGTTAATGATATAGAGCGGTCATATATTAAAAACACAGTTCTCTAACATAAAAAAGACCGAAATATTGAATTCTGGTCTTTTTTGTTGGTTAATGTGGAATGGAAATTTGGTTAGGGACAATTTAACTAATTACGTATTTCAATTCTATTTTGGGATAATTATGAACATTTCATTTATATTTTTTCATTTCCTAGTTTATGACACCAAATAAGGTGGCTATATAATTTGAATTTATCCTAAAAGTCGCAGCCTATATTTTTGTAATTGAGGTAAGCTAAAAATAGTAGCTTGGCGGTGGTTGAATGGATTAAATACATCATTTGGGTCGTATTAAGGGGTAAGTCCCCCTTTCCCCCATCGA